>Ga0208483_1000053_pt1 | contig 24395 bp, 21 predicted proteins | sample LakMenE01Jun11ns_FD_150659 | JGI IMG/M metagenome (GOLD analysis project Ga0208483, IMG submission 150659) | Freshwater microbial communities from Lake Mendota, WI - 01JUN2011 deep hole epilimnion ns (SPAdes) | ecosystem: Environmental > Aquatic > Freshwater > Lake > Epilimnion/Euphotic zone ... | reverse complement strand
ACGCATCCTGAAATATCTTTAAGCTATGATTTTGCTGCGTTCACGTCGCAGCAGTGTGTTGAAATAATCGGAAGTACACCATCCTCTTTGAATCAAATCAAAAACATTTTACTCGGTGGCGGTCCCATTTCAGAGCAAATTATTCAACTCGCAAATGGTATCACTTCAAATATTTGGGAAGGATACGGCATGACCGAAACCCTTACTCACATTGCTATGCGTGACGTGAAGGTGGAGAAGTATTTTAATCCGCTTAAAGGTGTTCAATTCTCTCAAGGTGAAAAAGGAAATTTAGTCATTGAAGATTCTTTTTTGAATCTTCCTGCCTTCGCAACAAACGATATTGTTGAATTTGTGGAAGAAAGATTTGTGGTGAAGGGAAGATTGGATCATGTGATTATCTCCGGTGGAGTGAAATTATTTCCGGAAGAAATTGAAGGAATGCTTTCGATAGTTATTTTTCAACCTTATTATATTTCTTCGATGCCCGATGAAGTTCTCGGACAAAAAATCGTATTGGTGGTCGAAGGAGATCCGCAAGATTTCCAATTAGAAAAAATAAATCAATTGAATATGGGCATTCGCAAACCAAGAGAAATAATTTTTAAACCGAAGTTCAATCGAACCGCTAGCGGTAAAATCATTCGTGAATCATGAAAATAGTATTTGCCTCAGGAAATAAAAACAAACTTCAAGAGATTCAAGCTGCTTTACCATCAGGCATTGAAGTGGTTTCTATGCGTGACTTAGGCGTTCTCGAAGAGATTCCAGAAACGACAGGGACTTTGGAAGGCAATGCCGAACAAAAAGCTCGATTCGTTTTTGAAAAAACAGGAATTGCATGTTTTTCAGACGATACAGGATTGGAGATTGAGGCGTTGAATGGAAGACCCGGCGTAGATTCGGCCATTTACGCCGGAGAACCTCGCTCTAATGAACGGAACATTGAAAAGGTATTGAATGAAATGAAAGGTCAGACCAACAGGAATGCGCAGTTCAGATCGGTCTTTTGCTATTGTTCCGAAGCGGGTACTTTTTATTTCGAAGGAATAGTGAAAGGGAAATTAGGGGTTGAAATTCGCGGGACGGACGGTTTTGGGTACGACGGGATCTTTCATCCAGATGGAAATTCACGAACATTCGCTGAAATGACTATTGAAGAAAAGAAATTTTTGAGTCATCGGGCCAAAGCACTTCAAAAGTTCCTCGAATTTATCGCGCTCAACTCTTAGCACTTATGTGTATTTTTGTCTCTCCAATTTGAAACTATGGAAATTTATTTAGAATTTGAATCCCCGATAAAAGAGCTTCGTCAGCAAATAGAGAAGTTAAGAGAGAGCGAAAAGAAGAATGGGATAGATGTACACGCGGCCATTGAAGATTTAGAGCGTGCAGTGACTGAAAAGACCAACGAAATTTATTCGAATCTAACCCCTTGGCAACGTGTCTTGGTAAGCCGTCATCCGGAAAGACCCTATACCCTTCAATACATTGAAACAATGACGGAAGGCACTTGGGTTGAGCAGCATGGCGACCGTACGGTGAAGGATGATAAAGCCATGGTTGGCGGATTCGGATCTATAGACGGAAGAAGCATTATGTTCATTGGTCAGCAAAAAGGAGCGAATACTAAAATGCGTTCGTACCGTAATTTCGGTATGGCTAATCCAGAAGGATATCGCAAGGCGCTTCGTCTAATGAAGTTGGCAGAGAAGTTCAATAAACCTATTGTTACACTCATCGATACTCCCGGTGCATTTCCAGGTTTGGAAGCAGAAGAACGCGGACAAGGAGAAGCCATTGCGCGAAATTTATTTGAAATGATGCGCTTAAAAGTGCCTGTAATATGTATCATAATTGGCGAAGGTGCATCTGGTGGAGCATTGGGAATTGGTATTGGTGATCGTGTTCTTATGTTAGAAAATACCTGGTACTCTGTTATTTCTCCAGAGTCTTGTTCTACCATTTTGTGGAGAAACACAGACCATAAGATAGAAGCAGCTTCTGCGCTGAAACTCACGGCTGACGATATGTTTGCGAATAAGTTGGTCGATGGAATTGTACGTGAACCCCTTGGTGGAGCTCACAACAATCCAGAGGCCGCTACCCAGCACTTGAAGGAAGCTATTATCAATGCCTTAAATGATTTGGAGAAGTTAGGAGTAGATGAACGCACCCAGCAACGAATTGAAAAATTCTGCGCAATGGGAGTGGTTCAACAATAATTTGAATTTGAGTATTGTAGAGTGAATATTTGATTGTAAATTCGTGCCCATTATAAATAAGCTGAAAAAATGAAAAAAGGATTTTCGTCGGTAGTAGTTGCGTTAACAGCAGTTACTCTTCTTTTTCAAGGTTGCGCCGGTCTTGGCTCAATGCAAAAACACATGGAAGAACTGAACTTCAAAGTGGAGCCAAGTCCATTGGAAGTGCACGGTGACTCTGTAAAGGTTACTATCTCAGGTAAATTCCCTGAAAAATATTTCGCCAAGTCGGTTTCGGCTCAGGCAACTCCAGCACTTGTATGGAATGGCGGTGAAGCTACATTTAAAGTTCAAGAGTTTAAAGGTGAAAAGGCAACCGGTAACGGTGATGTAATTCCTTTCAAAACAGGAAAGAGCTTCAAATACACGGCTACGGTTCCTTACTCGGCAGGAATGGAGTCTTCCAAATTGGAATTACGCATGAAAGGTTCTAAAGGAAGCAAAACAGCCTCTTTCCCAGCAGTTGAAATTGCGAAAGGTGTTATTACAACTCCTTACCTAATGAAGAGCGATGATAAAGTTGCGACTTCAACGGATAAGTTTGTTCGCAGTACAGACAAAACAATAACAGCGGTTATCAACTTCGATTTGAATTCATTCGTTTTGAAGCCTTCTGAAATGAAGGATGCAGACATTGTTCAGTTGCAAACCATGTTAACGGCAATTAGCACAAATCCTAAAATGGTTGTAACTGAAATTGAATTGCAATCTTATGCATCTCCTGAAGGTGAAATTTTCTCTAACGACAGTCTAGCTGTTAATCGCGCAAGAGTTGGAACGAAAGTGGTGAATACAGTTCTTAAAAACGCTAAGTTAGACGTGCTTTACTCTAAGTTAATTAAAGAAAATCCAAACGGAGAAGACTGGGAAGGTTTCAGAGCAGCGATGGAGAAATCGGCAATTGCTGACCGTGATATCATTGTTCGTATTCTTCAAAGAACGACAGATCTTACTGAGAGAAAAACCGAAATCAAGAATATTTCTAAAACATACACTGAGATCAAGGATTTAATTTTCCCATCTCTTCGTCGTTGTGCTATCATTGTTCATTACACTGAGAACGGATACACAGATGCTGAGTTGATTTCTTTAGGAAAAACAAATACTTCTGTATTGAACTACGAAGAGTTATTGAAAGCGGGTTCTTTAATCGAAGATGCAAACGTTAAGTCAAGCATCTACAAAGAGGCTGAAACAAAAGCAAACGGTGACTACCGCGCTTCAAACAACTTAGGAGTTGTTTATTACGGAATGAATAAGTCCACTGAGGCTGCGAAGCAATTCGAAAAAGCTTACGGGTTAAATAAAAATGCTGAGACTTCTAACAATATGGGTGTTGTTACTCGTTTGAAAGGCGATAGAAAAGCGGCTACGAAGTTATTCACTGAAAGCGGATCATCTGAGAGCAAATACAACAAAGGGTTAATCCTTATTGCAAACGGAGATTACGCTGGTGCTGTATCAACAATGAAAGATGCAAAGACTTTCAACTCAGCTTTGGCTAAAATGTTGAATGGTGACAATACTGGTGCTAAGTCAGACTTAGATGCTAGTGGCGATAAATCAGCTCTTGCAGATTACCTTCGTGCTATCATCTGCGCGCGTTCTAAGGATACCGCAGGTCAGGCTTCAAACCTAAGTTCAGCTATTGCTAAAGATGGTTCATTGGGCGAAAAATCTAAGACAGATCTTGAATTCTCGAAGTAATTCGAAAAGATATAAAGTGAAAAAGGGACCTCGGTCCCTTTTTTTATTTCACAAATATTCTTTATTTGGTGTTGAAGGTGTAGGTGAAACCAATGGCCATGAGTTCCTTGAACTGCAAACCTGGTCCTATATCAGCTGGATGAAAAACACCGTTCTCATCGGTGAGTTCAGGCGATTTAATAATGCGAATATCATCGTCGTAAATGACTTGCGCCGAAATGGTCACCGACAGATATTTATTCACCTTCATGTTGAAGTTGTTTTCCCAATTGACGTCAACGTTTTCTGGGTTTTTAGAGTAATTCGAGAACAATTCCAATTTGCTAGTCCAGTTTACATTTTCTAAAATAACGTTGGTGTAATTCAACCGAATGTATCCTCCAATTTCATTACGTCTGCGCTTACCAGGAATAAGAATATTCCCTTCAGCATCGCGAACAGCAGCAGTTACTCCGTATTGTCCAGCATTGGCGAGGTCAGGATTCATAACAAATGTAGCTCGATAGGTAAGTGGTGCAAAGAATGCGGAAACGCCTTTCTTGGGCTTGTAATCCATTCCTAAAGCGCCTACCGCGTATGCTGGAGCGAACAAGTCACTTACTTTCCCTTTGCTGTAATCCGGAAGTCCAGATGGAAGGGTGGTGTAACCAGGGGCAACTTGACTTCGGACAGAAAGCAAAAAGGAGTAGTACCAGTTCTTTGAGGCCTGCTGTCCGTATTTACTAGAGAAGTCGAAACGGTCTTCTGTTTTTATAGAAGGTATAGAAAAGTCTACAATACTTCTGCCGTAGGAAAGATTCACAGCGTTATCCCATGCACGCTTGTCCTTGCGATAAAGAACAACAGAGTTGAAGATGCCAGTCACATTGAGAGAGCTATTTCCTCCAGCCGCCCAGTTCTTCAAATACGTTTGCGTGGTGTTAATGCTTGAGGAAAGTTTGAAGTACCAACCTGTGTCTTGAATGGGCGCCAATGTTTTCATAGAGCCCTCCTCTTGTGAAATAGGATTCAAAACAGGTTGCGCCCACGCAAACAATGGTGAAACAAGAAATAGAAGTAATGAAACTTTACGCATACGTTACGAAACTAATTTTTCTTTAAACACATAACTGATTCATTCTAAAACTTATTTAACATTGCAGTATGAATACCGAAGGATATCCGTCGAAGGTTATTATAGCATGGGGAGAAGCAATCTCAGGGAACGTTGCTATTCGCGAATGGCTTATGGCAAACGGCTATCCGGAATTGGGAGTTTTTGTTCATGCATTAAACAATCAAAACGACGCTCGGACATGGCTCATGGAAAATAATTTCCCGCATCTCATGGCGCTCATCAATGGCGCAGAGGGCAATCCGAACGCTTTGCTGTGGTTGAAGAATAATAAGTACGACGTGTTAGAGAAAATGGCGAGAGCTGCAGACAATCACGAAGATTCTTTGATGTGGTTGCTTCAGCAAGACCTTCCAGATATGGCAGCAATTGCCCAGCGAATCTGTATTGTGAAAAATGAAATTGAACGTCGCAATAACGACATTCATTCGATTTCTCCTTTTTAATTTGCTTTCGGAACGTAAGCCAAGACATTCATTTTATCGAAATGAAAAGTGTCGTTTGCTGCTTGTTGAATTTGATCGGCTGTAATTTCTTCCAATTTATGAAACACTTCTTTCATGGTGTCAATACGATTGAACTGGTGTAGACTTTTCCCTAAGTTGAACATGAGCGCGCCTCCGCTGTCCTGAGCCAATGCCATTTGCCCAATGATTTGTTTCTTCGCCTCGCGCAATTGACGACTGCTCATTTTGTTCTCTTTGTAATACCCCAATGTCTTTTCACAAAGATCAATGGCCTTTTTCAAATTCTCTTTGTCTGTGCCCAAATACAAACTGAAAATTCCGCAATCGGTGAATGGCGCGTATGTGCATTCAACGTGATAAGCCAATCCGTGTTTTTCGCGGATGACCATGCTAAGCTTGTTGTTCAGTGCAGGTCCGCCAAGAACATTGGTAAGCAGGGTAAGGGCTGGACGAAGCTTATGCGGATAGGCATAAGCTTTTCCACCTATTAAATAATTCACTTGATGAATTTCCTTTTCAAGATGAATATTCTTTCCAGTTTTAAGTGTTGGCTTAATTCTTTTCTGGGTGAAGGGAGAGAGCTTTTCCTTCCCAAGGTATTGTTCCAACAAAGATTGAAGTTTTTCAATTGGAATATTTCCAGCAGAAGAAAATACCAATTGCTCTGCTGTTAAATTCCGTTTGCGGAAACGCTCAAGGTTTGAACGCTTCACTGCATTGATACTTTCTTTCGTGCCCAGAATACTCCGTCCAATGGCATGCTTACCGAATAAATGTTCTTCGAACTCTTCGAAAATCATTTCACTCGGACTGTCGAAATAACTGTTCAGTTCATCTATAATAACTTCCTTTTCTTTTTCAATTTCATCGGTAGGAAAGGAAGGGTGAAAGGTAATATCAGCAATCAATTCTATGGCTCTCTCGTAGTGCTCTTTCAACATGGAAGCATGAATCCAAGTCTCTTCTTTCGCGGTGAAAGCATTTAATTCTCCGCCGACAGCGTCGAGCCTTGAGAGAATATGATGATTCTTTCTAGTCTTGGTTCCCTTGAAAAAACAGTGCTCAAGAAAATGAGCAAGACCGTGTTCGTCTTCCTCTTCGTCGCGACTTCCAGCTGCGATCATTAAACCACAATGCGCAACGTCGCGATCCATGGGCTGGTGAACCACACGAATTCCATTCGATAAAGTAAATACTACAGGGTTGGGAAGTAAACTCAATGTGCGCAGTTTTCGCCTTTCTTCGATTTCTTTCCGCCTTTTCCACCTTCTACAATCTGCACGCCGCTTGCGCCAAATACCAATTGTTTTTGAGGCTCAGTGATTTTTGCAATTTCCTCTTTCGATTTTCCAGCGTCTTCTGCTAAGTGCTGCAAATAAGCAACACTCAACTCTTTGAAATAGGCTTCTCCTTTTACGAATGTTTTCTTTCCTTCACACTTCTCCAATGGAACCGCGAACGCATGGTCTTTCATGAATACAGTCATACCATCTCCAACAGGCATAGATACTTCCATCCAACATCCTGCCTTCTGACAAGTTTGAACAATGTTTCCTTCAAATACACAAGCGAAGCTTGTTTCCGTTTTCATTTTTTCTTGAAGTTGTTCCAAGGTAATTACGTTTTCAACAACGAATGTTTCTCCGTAGGAATTAACTTTTCCTTTTTTCGATTTTTGAGCAATGGCTGTTCCAACGAAAAGACTGAGGGCTATAAATAAAAATGCTATTTTTTTCATGTCGAATATTTAGTGCAAAAGTAAGAGAGATTAATCAAGTTCGAGCGTTAATCCGTCAAAGGCCAAATGAACATTTGCGGGCAGTTCAGCCGTTACGTCGGTATGTTTTCCCAACTGATGGCTAATGTGTGTTAAATAGGCTTCTTTGGGCTTAATACGGGCAATTAGCGCTAGGGACTCGTCTAAAGTAAAATGTGAAGGATGGGCTTCTCTGCGAAGGCCATTCAAGACAAGGATTTCACTTCCAATGACTTTTTGAATTTCTTCCTCAGATATATAATTAGCGTCTGTGATATACGTGAAATTTCCAATACGGAATCCGAAGACTTTCATTTTGAAATGCAGCACCTCAATAGGTGTGAAGGTTATTCCGTTTATGTTGAAAGGGGAATTTTCAATTCGATTTAAAATGATTTCAGGTACGCCAGGATATTTCTTTTCAGAAAACGCGTAATGAAATTCTCTTCGCAATGCTTCTTCCACTTGTTCAGTGCAATAAACATTTACGGGCTTGCCCATGGTAAAATTGAATGCGCGAACATCGTCGAGCCCTGCAATGTGATCTTTGTGTTCATGCGTGAAAACAATGGCGTCGAGATGCGAAGCATTGTCGCGTAGCATTTGTTGTCTGAAGTCAGGTCCTGAATCAATAACAATGTATTGTCCGCCAATGGTCAATGCTACAGAGCTTCTCAAGCGTTTGTCCCGTTCGTCAGTAGAAGCACAAACTGCACATTTGCAAGAGATGAGTGGTACACCCTGACTTGTTCCTGTTCCTAAAAATGTTATGCGCATATTTCACAAAGATAGAATGTACTTTTGCAACATGAAAAAATCAATTCATCCGAAGGAAGTCCCTTTCATGGTATACGCCGATGCTGAAGGAAATATTTTTGAAGACACGAATTTTGAAGCGGTTGGAAGATCGGGATACAACGTGTACCCGCTAACTCCTGAAGATTTTATTGAACTTCCATTCGGAAGTGATTTGTTCACTTTGCCCGGAAGACGTCCGTATGGACTTAGCGTTGAAACAGGTGAAATGGAATGTCACGAAGACATTCAGGCCGTGGCTAGTTTGAATGCTCCTGCTTACACACAGTTGTATTCTGCAGCGTTTGGAACAGACGAACAAGATGCCCCAACACTTCCGTTGTACGCATACACGGCAGTGGGTTGGTATGATGGGAAGTTTTATACAACGGCAGTGCGCATAGACGCAGATGAGCGTCAGGATTTAGAAAATTTCGATAGAGAACATATTTGGGAAGTAACGCGCAAGCGTTTGGAAGAGCATCCCAACAATAGATTGGTTCAGCATTTAGGAAACAATTGTAGTTTGAAATACTGTTGTCCTGCTGCACGTAATTTTTTCATGGGACGTTGGGAAGCACCTATTCCCGTTAGCCCAGCGTGCAACAGCAATTGCTTAGGGTGTATTTCATTTCAGCCTGAAGAGCATGAATTAACATCGCCTCAAGACCGTTTAGATTTCATTCCAACGGTTGCGGAAATTGTGGAATACACACTGCCACATTTGATAAACGCGGAGCGTCCAATTATAAGTTTCGGACAAGGTTGTGAGGGCGAACCGTTGCTCGTTTGGCAGACCATTCGCGATGTGATTATTGAATTGCGCAAGCACACCAAGCGTGGAATTATTAACTTGAACACTAACGGCAGCAAGCCGAAGGCGGTGGAGGAGTTAATGAAAGTCGGATTAGATAGCATTCGCGTAAGCACGAATTCGCTTCGTAAAAACATTTATGAAGCGTATTATTTGCCGAACAATTATAAGTTTGAAGACATTGTTGAATCGGCGCGTATTGTTCGTCAATACGGCGGATGGGCAAGCATCAACTATTTCACTTTCCCGGGAATGACAGATCATCCGGAAGAATACGAAGCATTGCGGAATTTCATTAAGCATACCGACATCAGTATGATTCAATGGCGCAACTTCAACATTGATCCCGACTGGTATTTAGGAAAAATCGGTGTAACGGAATTACCGGAAGGCATGGGTGTTCGAACTGTATTGGATAAGATCAGAGAGGAGTTCCCACACTTGGCATACGGCTATTTCAACCCACCACAGGAAATTCAGGTGGAGTATAACAAATTGAGAACTTTGAGTTAGTTTTAACCAGAATTAATTATTTAAATTTCATTTTATGAGGTCGATCTTATTTCTTTCAGTTGTTGCTTTATTCATTTCTTGCGGCGAGAATCAAGAGGTGAATACCCAAGAAACAAGCGGTGCTTCCGCTGATGTCAAAGAGATTGTCAAGCATTTCGAACCAGCTTCAATTACCAAGTTGAATGTTGCTGATATCCCGGCTTCTTGCGTAACGAAGGGTAAAGTTAAAAGTGCCTTCAAATGGACAGATAAGTTGGGTGAGAATATATTTATTGCAGCTGAAACAGGAGAGATTTATACTCCCGAAAAACAAAATGATGACGAGTATTTAGACCCTTTTAAAGAAGCACATTTGTACGCTTACCATTACGTTATTTCAGGTTCAGAAGTAAAGCTTCTGCGAGAGTTACACGACTTTGTGTCAGAATGTCAATTTGATGTAGAGGCCTCTTTTATTCCAAGTACAATACAAATTACAGATCTTAACTCTGATGACACTGGTGAAATTTGGATGATGTATGAAACCTATTGCTTGAGCGATGTCTCACCAAGCGACTTGAAGATTATCATGTTTCAGAATGGGCAGAAATATGCATTAAGGGGATCAAGTCAGATAGATTGGGAAGATGGCTCTGTTGATGGAGGACAATTTAAATTTGATGAAGCCTTTGGCTCAAGCCCAGAATCATTTCGTGATTTTGCTAAAACCATGTGGAACCAACACAAAAGGGGAAACTAAAAAGGTTTTGTTAAAACTTTCAGCTTGCAACACCACACATGTGGTAAAGCAAGCGCGCACCAACATTGCCGTTCCAGTCGTCTTCGCCAGGCGCAACTTCTACTAAGTCGAAGCCAATGATGTTCTTCTTGGCTTTCAGTTGACTCAATAAATACAATGCTTGTTGGAATGAAAGTCCACCCGGAACCGGAGTGCCCGTATTTGGACATAAGGTCGGGTCTAAGCCGTCGATATCGAAACTAATATAAACATCCTTCGGAAGTGCATCGATGATGGTATTGCATCGCTCTTTCCACAATTCTCCTTCAAATGCGGCACGCTGAATTTCAGCATCGGTATGAACGATAATTCTTCCGTTTGAATTTACAACACGGTCGTTCTCCTCCTTACAGAAATCACGAATTCCAACTTGAACCAATTTGGTTATTTGTGGAATTTGAAGCGCGTTGTACATGATAGAAGCGTGCGAATACGTGAACCCTTCATAAGCTTCACGCAAGTCCATGTGTGCATCTACGTGAAGAATTCCAAAGTTCTCATAACGATCAGACAAGGTCTGAAGATATCCTAATGGAGTGCTGTGATCACCACCAATTAATCCAACGGTTTTCCCAGCGTCTAACCACTTCTTGGTTTGGTCAGCCACATACTCAACCATATCGGCACAACCGTCGTTAATCTCTTGAAGTATCTCTACTAGCTCATCGTCGTCTTCAATGCTTTCGCCTTCTTCCCATGCAGAAATGATTTCTTCCGCTTTTTCTTTCAATGCATTACTTCTAGAATGAAGGGCACCATTTTGCTCGAGCATGGCAATGCCTTTCTTCCACAGCTCAGGAAATTCAGGGTGATGAAGGTCTACTTGCAGACTCGATTCGAAAATATGCTCAGGCCCTTCAGAAGCACCGCCGCCGTAGCTCACAGTAACTTCCCATGGAACAGGAAGAAGAACAATTTCACTTTCATCAATGGTGAATGGTAATCCAAACATCTGACTTTCCGCCAGACCCGCACTGTTGGGATTGAACGCGTTTATTTTCTCTTCTTTGTTAGACATGTTGAATTAGGCATTCAATACGGCTTTCACTGCATCAGCCGCTTCTTGAAGCGTAATGGCAGAGTGAACAGCTAAACCGGATTCGTCAATTAATTTTTTCGCTTCAACAGCGTTGGTTCCTTGAAGACGAACAATAATTGGAACTTGAATGTCACCAATGTTTTTGTATGCATCTACAACACCTTGTGCAACTCGATCGCAACGCACAATTCCACCAAAAATATTTACTAAAATCGCTTTCACAGTAGTGTCGCGAAGTATCATTCTGAATGCAGTTTCAACGCGCTTCGCATCTGCCGTACCTCCAACATCTAGGAAGTTTGCAGGCTCTCCGCCGCTTAATTTAATAATGTCCATGGTTGCCATTGCCAATCCAGCACCGTTCACCATGCAACCCACGTTTCCATCTAAGTTCACGTAGTTCAAACCAGCTTCGCCAGCTTCAACTTCAATCGGATCTTCTTCCGTGGTATCACGCATAGCAGCGTAATCTGGGTGACGGAACAACCCATTTCCATCAAGAGTAACTTTTGCATCAACAGCAAGAATGCGGTCGTCAGATGTTTTTAATACAGGATTGATTTCAAACATAGATGCATCGCAACCTACGTAAGCATTGTATAATTTCTTAGTGAAAGCAATCATTTCCTTGAATGCAGCACCTGATAATCCCAAGTTGAAAGCAATGTTCCTTCCTTGAAAATCGGTAACGCCAGTCATTGGATCAACGAGTTCTTTGAAAATACGCTCAGGCGTCTTTTCAGCAACGTCTTCGATATTCATTCCGCCGTCTGGAGAGTACACGATAACGTTTCTTCCCGCAGCGCGGTCCAATAAAATACTCATATAAAATTCGCGAGGTTCAGATGCACCCGGAGAATAAACATCTTCAGCAACAAGAACGGCTTGAACCAACTTGCCTTCAGCTTTGGTTTGAAGAGTTACCAAGTGTCCACCTAAAATGCCTTTTGCTTTGTCAGCAACTTCTCCAAGACCTTTCGCTAAAACAACACCGCGTGATCCTGTTTCAGTTACTTCTCCTTTTCCGCGTCCACCCGCGTGAATCTGTGCCTTCACAACGAACCATCCGGTTCCAGTTTCAGCCTGCAATTTTTCTGCAACCGCAGTTGCCTCCTTAGGGGTAGTTGCAACATAACCGCGTTGCACTGTTACGCCAAATTGTGAAAGGATACTTTTTCCTTGATATTCGTGAATGTTCATAGTTCAATATTTGCGACGCGAATGTACTAAATAATGACGAAGTTTTTGTTCATCTTTGTACTATGATTCATGCATCGGGAATTTATAAGGGGTACGGAAAGGTTCAAGTCTTGAACAACGTTTCATTAGACATCCAAAAAAGCGAAATTGTTTCTATAGTAGGGGCAAGCGGAGCGGGAAAAACAACACTTTTGCAAATACTGGGTACACTGGATAATCCAGACAAAGGAACCGTGACTATCGATGGAGTGAATCCTTTCCAATTGAAACAGCGAGAACTTGCTCGTTTTCGCAATTTACATCTCGGTTTTGTCTTTCAGTTTCACAACTTATTGGCTGAATTTACAGCAACAGAAAATGTGTGTATTCCCGCGCTAATTGCTGGAGTTGAAAAGAAAGAGGCTGAAAAGAAGGCTGCGTTTTGGTTGGAAAGATTGGGGCTAGCCCACAGAGCAGAACACAAGCCTTCTGAAATGTCTGGTGGTGAGCAGCAGCGCGTTGCTGTGGCAAGAGCTTTAATGAATAATCCGAAAGTAGTCTTCGCCGATGAGCCTTCAGGAAATCTAGACAAGGCAAATGCTGTAGCACTGCACAATCTCTTCTTCGAATTAAGAAATGAATTCCATCACAGCTTCGTAATTGTAACACACAACGAAGAATTAGCCTCACAGGCAGATCGCAAGATTGTGATGAGCGATGGTCAGATTATTTAATAAACGATGTCGCCCAGATTGAGCGTGAAAGTTTGAATAGAAGAGGGAATAGAATTACAGTGAATATTACCCCAGTAATTAAAAATGTTTTTGGGTGAGTTAAAAATCCAAATTCCATTAAACCAAGAGCATCAAGGGTTTTAAGAGAAACTAAAATCGCAATCCACATAGTTACGGTGAGTCCCCAACTCACATAGGCAGCACCGAAATAAAAACCTGGCTCCGGATTAAAATTGGTTCCGCACTCAGTACATTCAGACTTTACTTGTCCGAGTTTGTTGAAGGAGAGAATGGATTCATTCACGAACAAGTGACCTTTACCACAATGCGGACATTTCATTTTCATCACTTTTCCAAGGGTTGTTTTTGATTCTGTTTCCATGGTGCGAAGTTAATAGGGATTGAAAGCAATCGAATGTGACGAAAGTCACTTTATTGGCATATGAGCGTGTCGTAATATGCACCATAGCCCGCCCAAACGCCCAATCCACCTTCAACATTGGATTTCACATTGCTTGGAGAGGCGAATGGAGAACCTTGATTCGCCAACTGATCTTCATATGATTTATAAAACTTATAAACGTTCATGTCGATACTGCACCCGCGAACAACAACAGTGTCTCCTCGCTTGAAAAAACCTCGTTCTTCTCGGCGGTCATCAAACTTGTCGCTGAAGGGCATTGCACCTCTGTAGTAGGCGAATTCAAACGTAAGACCATTGAAAAACTCATCGTCATAAACACTTGGCATTGGGCTTATGAAGGTTAAATCCTTTTGTTGCCCGCGTAAATAGGTATCTCTGGTTATCCATTGCGGATAGTGACTAATTCGCTTCGCAGACCAACGGTATGCATTTCCTAACGAATCAGGGTCAGTCATATTTCCATAGATGAAACCTAAGGAGTCAAGAGTATTGCCTGAAGGAGGCGCGAACCAAATACTGTCGAGTGAAACTGGAAAATTTACTTTGGTTACCGCATGCAGATGGTGTTCGTCTTTGTCGACAATCAAAGTGTAGGTTTCTCCAGCCAACCCCAACGCCTGCGGAGATAAGGATGAATATAGGCAAATGTTTAAAGCGAGCACAGCCTCGGGAGGAAGACCCAAGGTTTGAGAGGCAAGAAGAAGCTGTTCTAACGTCATATCTGCTGTGCAATACATTTCCAACGGAATGGTGTCAGTTCCATGAACCATTTTCACTTGGGCGTCTCGAACGTAGGAATTAGCCAGGGCATTTAAGTCTGCAGGGTCGAAGTAGCCTGCAGAATAGCTTAGAATAACAATTGGGTATTGTCCCGGTTCAATGCTCCCTTGTACAACAATTTTAGTATCGGCTTGCGGAAGGTCAACAGTAATGTCTTTCTCGCAACCCACCAAAAGTGTTACGATCGCTAAAACAATTCCACCCAAACCCAAAGACTTTTTCATAAGTGCAAAATTACAATCAATTCATTCTGACAATAAAAATAATTTGGTGTCGTTTTTGTTCGATTCAAAATCAAATTATTTTTGCATTTCAAATTTTAAAAAGTATGAAAAAGAGTCTAGTCATTTTTGCTTCAGCCTTTGCTGGCGGTCTTATTGCCATGGCTACATACCATTTTGTAGTTAGGCCAAATTCAAATAATCTATCGTGGAATACTCCTGTTCCTGGCGAGTTTGCTAATTATTCAGGATTAAGCAGTGCTGGAGGAGATTTCGTTGTGGCTGCTGAAAGAACAGTGAATTCTGTTGTTCACGTTAAAACGGAAATTAAATCAATGCAGTATGATCCATGGGGCGGATTCTTCGGGAACCCACAACCTCAAACACAAATGGCTTCGGGCTCGGGTGTCATTATTTCAGCAGATGGTTACATCATCACAAACAATCATGTCATAGACGGAGCTGAAAAAGTGACAGTAACCTTGAATAACAACAAAAATTATGAAGCTACTTTAGTCGGAAAAGATCCAAGCTCCGATATCGCTGTTTTGAAAATAGATGAGTCTAATCTTCCTGCGATTTCATGGGGAAACAGTGACGCTGTTCATATTGGACAATGGGTTCTAGCAGTCGGAAACCCTTTTGAGTTAACCTCTACCGTTACTGCGGGTATTGTTAGCGCTAAGGGCAGAAACATCAATATCATTGGTGAAGGAAGATCGGGAGAAGTGTTGCCTGTCGAGTCGTTTATTCAAACAGATGCTGCAGTGAATCCAGGAAACAGTGGAGGAGCCTTAGTAAATACAAACGGAGAGCTTATAGGTATCAATACCGCTATTGCCTCCCGCACGGGTTCATACGCGGGTTATTCATTTGCAATCCCTGCATCCATTGCGAAGAAGGTTGCAGAGGATATTATCGAATTTGGAAATGTGCAACGGGGATTCTTAGGGGTTCAAATTTCTGCAGTTACAGAAGAGCAAGCCAAGGAAGCCGATTTGCCGTTGGTGTCAGGTGTATACATCAACAACGTTACTGCAGGCGGAGCCGCAGAGTCTGCAGGACTGGAAGCCGGAGATATTATTTTGAAAGTTGCTGATTATCCGGTTTCAACGGTTCCTCAATTGCAAGAGCAAATAAGCAAATTCAGACCAGGTAACAAAGTGAACTTGGTGGTTTGGAGGAGCGGAAAAGAAAAGAATTTCGAAATTGAATTGAAGAATAAATCAGGAAAAGCCGAACTCGAGAATTTTGAAGAAATAGCTGCTGAAAGTATTTCATCACTGGGTGCAGAGTTCAGTGCTCCTTCAGAAAGTGAATGTAAAGCCTTACGTATTCAAGGCGGTGCAAAAGTGGGCGTTCTTTCAACAGGTAAGCTAAGAAGTGCGGGTGTGAAAACCGGATTTATTGTAACGAAGATCGATGGTGAACTAGTCACTTCACCCGAGCAACTTCAATCGTTGTTGAAATCTAAGTCAGGGGGAATTTTGTTGGAAGGTGTTTACCCCAACGGAACCCGTGCTTATTACGGTTTCGGAATATAAAAACCAAGAATTATTTTGAGTGAAAACAGCCTCGTAGAACGAATACGAGGCTGTTTTTTTTGCTGCTAGTTCATTCGCTTGAACTATCTTTGCAACGTCTTGAAAAAATGAATTTCAAGAAGAAAAAATCAACTCATTTAAATACAATTTATGTCAAACAAACCCTTGTCAAACGACACGTACAGCAATGAACTGGCGGTGTATGTGAACCAAGAAAAAGCGGCTATAGATCTCGCACACATGGTGGGAAAGTTGCTTTTCGATAAATCAATTGAATTGGTGCTTTTCCGCAATCATCTTGCAGATACGCGCATCACTGAAATTCTTCGATTGCACAAATACGCAGCTGAAGTTGTAGGAAAACCAATTAGCGTTTTTCACACAGCAGAATTGGCCGCAGAACTTTACAATATGGACATTGCTCCAGCGAAAATAGATATAGGGAAATTGGCTAGCGAGTGGGCTATCTCTCGCGAGCATTTCAATTCACAAAAAGATTTCTTAGAAGATAAACTACAGAATTTCACCGAGGAAGGGAAGGACATGGAACCAAGAGACGTAGTCTTGTTTGGTTTTGGTCGAATAGGCCGCTTGGCGGCACGCGAATTGGTGCGTCAAGCTGGAAGTGGACAGCAACTTCGCTTACGTGCAATTGTTACGCGTGAAGACGACGATTTGTCTATAAAAAAACGCGCTGCGCTTTTCGAAAACGATTCTGTTCACGGAAGATTCAAAGGAACGGTCGATGTTGATTACGAAAACAAATGTTTAATCGTAAACGGTCAGCGAATTTACATGTTGGCAGCGAAAGATCCGGGCGCAGTTGATTACACAGCCTATGGAATTCAAGACGCTTTATTAATCGATAACACCGGTGTTTTCAAAGATCGTGAAGCGCTAAGTGTTCACTTGAAAGCAAAAGGTATTAGTAAGGTCCTATTAACTGCACCAGGTAAGGAAGTTCCGAATATTGTATACGGAATTAATCACCGCGATTTAGACATTGAAAGTGAGACAATCTTTTCTGCAGCAAGTTGCACAACCAACGCAATTTCTCCAATTTTGAAAACCATCTTCGATGAATTCGGAATTGAAAAAGGACACATTGAAACGGTTCACGCATACACGAACGATCAGAACTTGTTAGACAACATGCACAAGAAAAGTCGTCGCGGAAGAAGTGCTGCTGTGAACATGGTAATCACTGAAACGGGCGCTGGTAAAGCTGTTACGAAAGTAATTCCAGCTTTGGCAGACAAGTTGACTTCAAACGCTGTTCGCGTACCAACGCCAAATGGTTCGTTAGCAATCATTCACGTATACACAGACAAAGCAACTTCTGTTGAGGAAGTAAATGCTACCGTTCGCAAAGCTGCATTAGACGGGGATTTAGTGAATCAAATATTCTACAGTATTAGCGAAGAATTAGTGTCAAGTGATATCGTTGGAAACGAATGCTGCAGTGTTTATGATAGTCAAGCAACCATTGTTTCTAAAGACGGAAAAGGCATTGTTCTTTACGTTTGGTACGACAATGAATTCGGATACACCAAGCAAGTGATTCGCTTAGCGAAGTATGTAGCGAAAGTTCGTCGCAGTATGTACTATTGATATTTTATGTTGAAGAAAAAAGGGCGACCACCGGTCGCCCTTTTTTGTGCCTATACTTTCGTTCGTTTACGTGACACGAAAAGCGCTAAGCCGACAACGGAACCCAGGAAGAGTGGCACTTCCCAAGGCTTTTTGTTTTTGTCTGAATCTTTGTTTTGCAAGAACGCTTCGTTCGCTTCCATGTCGGAATGAATGTAAGCTTCGTCCACTTCAATTTCATTCGGATCCATAGGAGAATCTTCACCAGGAATTACTTCCCCCTTCAACATTGAGTCATAAGGTTTGTTAATCATGAATGAAACAAATTCATTGATGTATTTATCACTGCGATCATTCGGTTTAATTCCCGCTAGCGCATACAATTCATCCACTTCAACTTTTCTGCGTGAACGTAAAGACTCCAAATACTCTTGAGATTCGTCACAGTTGAAAGGCCCGCCAGCTGGGTGAGTTAGAATATATCGTGCTTGGAAGTTTTCAGTATTGGGAGTAATCTGAAACGTTAGATCAGCAGGGAATTTCGCATTGCTGTAGCGCACGTGAAGTCTTGTGAAAAACACAGGTGACGCAGAATTCCAACCGGCCCACCAAACGCCCGCTTCAGCAAAGTCGTTGTAAATAGGCGGATTCCCAACACAAGGATCGCATTTCATTCCACCCCAACTTGGTGTAACGTTCCAAGCATATTCCAACATAACGGCATTCTTTCCTTCACGAGAATAAGCGCGGGTGAAAAGGTTTTTATAGAATTCACCAAAGATGTCTTTCGTGTACAACGGAATGTTACGATCTGTCGGCACTTTCACTGTTCTGTAGTTCGTGCATTCCACGCGTCCGGTCTTTGTGAAGGCATAGACAATCATGTCTTGCTCGCCTGAACTGTTCGCCATTCCAAGACGAATAGGCAACATGAATTTCGGGTGATCGAAGTTGATTTGAATCGGACGCAAGTAATCGAATCCAGTGTTCTTCTGATTGTCTAAATTCACCTTCACAACAAAGAATTTCATGTTGCTTTTGATATAAGGCTCAAGCACACTTTCTGCGGTTGTGGGAATTTTGTATCCTTCCTGAATTAAATAATTTTTCAATCCAGTGCTTTCTTTCGCTGAAAGAAGAGCTATATCGTATTCGCCAACCGTGTATTCTGCTTCAATGGTCACATTGAATTTTTCTTCGACCATATCATACTTCATGCGAACGCCCGCATCTGTAGAGGTGACTTGCGCACTCCAGTTTGCTTCGTCTAATTCTACAGTCTGATAACACGGGTTAGTGTCGTAATATTCCACCAATCGCGGTGAAGAGTATGCGTCAAGCGTTTCGAATATTCTTCGGTCAACGACTTTGATGTCCCCTTCCTGAAGAACCACTGGAACGGGCACCACCATTGCGAAATCGCGCACGTCGCCCTTGAAGTCATTCGACATGGTAATGGAAGTTCGTGTACCGTCGCGAACCAAAATAATTTCGCTCTTGTTGTTGAACAAGGTAGCGTCTGCTTTCGCAACATAAAATCCGCAGAACGAATAAGCGTTCACGCTTGCAAGGAGCACCAACAGCGCTGCCGCTTTAATAAGCAATCTTTGTGTCATGGTTGAATTGTTTTTGTGTTGAATGAATCCAGTTGAATGTTTTACTCGGAAAAAATTTGTTCAAAATCGGAGTGAGCGGAGTGAAGCAAACCAATGCCCATAGCGGCGCTCCGGTGACGAAGTAATAATTCGTGAGGTAGAATGATGTGAAGGCCACTACCATGGTCCAGATGATTCGAACCAATCGATTCGTTGGAATAGTCATGGGATCTGTGATCATGAAAAGAGCAAACAGCCAAATGCTTCCTGAAGATAATTTGTGAAGAAGAACTTCCCAATTCCAACCTAAGAAAACGATTGTTCTGTAATACTCAAGCGCGAAGAGTGTAGCAATAAAAATTAGCCCAGTGTCAATGCGCTTCACTCTGGAAAGCACCGCCAATCCTGCTGTTCCTATCACAAAGATAAGTACGGTGCTGTTTCCCCATTGTGCTGGAGAAATCCAAGCGTTCTTCGTAAAAAGAATCACTGCAATAATTCCAACGTTAGCCGGATTGAAAAGATGCTGTCCACGGATTTTAAAAATGAATTTCTGGCCAATGGCAATGGCAGCTGCTAATACATAAAGCATCGGTTCGTTACTCTTGAACAAGAGCGTTAATCCGAAAGCTGTGATTAACGCGCTTTTGATGGAATGTAGTGGAAGTCTCAACAAATAAATTCCAGCCAATTGAATGGAAAGTGCTGTGCCGAAAGTGAGCAGAATAGCAATAAATGAATAATCCCAGCGAAGGAACATTACACCTATACAAACGAAAATAGTTTGAGAAACAATTTGAAAATGTCTAGCGTCGCTTTGAAAGAATCTGAGGAAGGATAACAGCATAACTTGAATTTTTTATGCTGTACAGGAAAGTTTCCTATTGGTTCATCAATCGAGATAATCTTTTACAATTTCATCGAGCTTGGCTTTCATTTCACCCGCGCTTATTGACGTGTAGGAGCTTGGAATTTGAAAATCATCGGGGTTTGTTTTCTGAAAAATTACTTCACGTGCGCGCACTTGCATCCGTCTTCCGTATTGTTCAATATCATATCCGAGCAATGTCCCTTCAACACCTGCGTATGTATTCCACCAGTTATTTCCGTCTAAATCTAATTTCGTGGTGCTGTATAAATCTACTGAAGGAAGTGAATCGCTTTTGAAATAAGCAATAGTCTTCTTGCACTCGTAGCCCGCAATCATCATGGTTTCCTCTGTAGTTTCCAATCGAACAGAAGGGAATTGTTTAATCCATTCGTTGTATTCTCCTTCATTCAAATGCATTACATAATCACTTCCAAAACAGGCAACCAAATGATTGAATTCCTTTTTTTTATGGTCAATAATAAATTCAGATTTCACAATGCCATAGGCCGATTCAATGCGGGTGTGCTGGTGCTCGCCATCAAAGATACACGTCATCTCACTCGGAAAAAGTGCGAGCTTAATATCGTTCGATTCGTAAGGAAAAGTAACATCGTAAATAATCTTTCCCTCTTGATGTCCGAAGTAGGGGATGTTGTTGCACGATTGAAAGCAAACAATCGAAATCACGGCGACAAGAAACGTTGAATGGTTCATTTTATTCGCGGAGGTCAATCGTTTCGAAATTTTCATGTCAACAATATTACCACATTTTGAAATAAAACTTGGTGATTTCCGCGGAAGCATTGTAAATTCGAGCCTTCAATTCCCTAACCGAGTGACCAACAAAATTAACATTGCCATAGATGGCTATTCTTCTTGTGGAAAAAGCACATTAGCAAAGGCCATAGCAAAAAACTTGAATTACATATACATCGATTCAGGCGCTATGTATAGAGCTGTTGCCTATTATGCGATAGAGCACGGTTATATTCAAAACAAAGGGGAGATAGACGAGAATATGTTGGTGGAATCTCTTCATTTGATTTTAATTCAATTCAAATACAATTCAGATTCTCAAGAAATAGAAACTTTCTTGAATGGGACTTGCGTTGATAAAGAAATTCGCAGCATGCAAGTCAGCGCCCACGTTTCAGCAATAAGTGCAATCAAAGAAGTGCGCGAGAAATTGGTTCGTATTCAACAGCGCATGGCCGAAAATGGCGGTGTTGTTATGGATGGCAGAGACATTGGAACTGTGGTTCTTCCAAATGCTGAATTGAAAGTATTTATGACTGCCGATGTTGAAGTAAGAGCGCAACGCCGCTTTCTTCAATTGAAAAACAACGCAGTAGATATATCTATCGATGACGTGCGTGAAAACATCGCACAACGCGATTTGCTAGACACAACTCGCGCGGCAGACCCTTTACGCAGGGCTTCAGATGCAGTTATTCTCGACAATTCAAATCTTACTGAAGAAGAGCAGTTTTCTTTTCTAATGGTGCAAGCAAAAAAGGCCATTGACATGAAAACGTTGGTCTAGTTCATTCACATTTCAATGTTGTAAAATACGTGGAACAGTTTTTAGCAGTCTCTCATGTGCGAATAACTTTAACACATGAAGAAATTTTTGAAATGGCCTTTTTTGGCATTGGTGGTTTTGCTTTTTGCTTTTCGTTCTAATCTTATTAAATCTTCTAAAGGATCTTTCGAAGAACCTTCGGCTTCGCCGGCCTTGCTTGCAACTTCCCACAGATCTTTCGAAGAACCTTGCGAAGCACCTTTCGCAGGAACTAGCTCAGGCTCTTGGTCCGACAGCCTCATCAAAACCCTAACCCTCGATCAAAAAATTGGGCAACTCTTTATGGTTGCGGCGTGGAGCGATGAGAAGAAAGAATCTTACAATCCAACACAAATTGAAACGCTCATTAAGAACAATGGCATTGGCGGAATTATTTTCTTTCAAGGTGGACCTGTGCGTCAAGCCAAATTGACCAATCGTTTTCAATCTAAATCGAAAATTCCTTTGCTAATTGGAATCGATGCAGAGTGGGGACTGGGCATGCGTTTAGACAGCACCATTTCATTCCCACGAGCCATGACACTTGGTGCATCCATGGATGAAAAACTTATTTATGAATTTGGAAAGGAAGTAGCGCGTCAGTGCAAGCGTATCGGTGTTCACATGAACTTCGCTCCGGTAGTCGATGTGAATTCAAATCCGAAGAATCCTGTTATTTCGAATCGTTCGTTTGGTGAAAATCCGAACTGTGTTACAGAGTGCGGATTGGCCTATATGAAGGGAATGCAAGACAATGGAGTGCTTGCGAACGCAAAACATTTTCCGGGACACGGAGATACCGATGTTGATTCTCACAAGGATCTTCCCGTTGTAAACAAGACCTACGCGCAGCTGTCTTCAAATGAATTCAAGCCTTACAGAGCATTGTTTCAAAACGGATTAGCGAGTGTTATGGTTGCGCATTTGTCTCTTCCTGAATTTGAAAAAGAAGCACACGTGCCAAGCACACTTTCGAAAAATATCATCACAGGATTGCTACGTGACAGTTTGAAGTTTGAAGGATTGGTGCTTACCGATGCCATGAACATGGAAGGTGTTGCGAAATATTTCCCAGCGGGGGAGGCCGATGTTCGCGCGCTTGTTGCAGGTAACGACGTGGTGTTGTTCCCGTTGAATGTTCCGTTAGCCATTCAAAAAGTGAAAGAGGCCATTCAACAAGGAAGAATCACCGAAGCGGAAATAACAGCGAAAGCACTAAAAGTGTTGAAGGCAAAAGAGCGCGTTGGAGCAAATAAGTTCAAGGCCATTCAGATCAAAGGAATTTCGAAAGATTTGAATTTGCCCTACGTAACGGCCTTACGCAGAAGATGCATTGAGAGTTCAATAACGGTTATTTCCGACAGTAAAATTCCTTACGAAGATTCAGACAAGTGGCAGAAGCCGATGGGAATTGTGGTTATAGGAGACGGTGTCAATTGTTCTTTCGCAAAGAGTTTGGATCAATACAAATCGGTTGAAGCACATGCCCTTTCGAAAGAGTGCTCAGATGTAGAAGTTCAAAACGTGATTTCAAAGTTGAAACAGAATTGTTCCGATGTAATTGTTGCTTATTTGGGAACAACCAACAAGGCAAACACAAATTTCGGAATTACAACTCAAGGCACACGAGCAGCAGAGAAAATAGCGGAACATTTTACAACTACTGTAGTCATGTTCGCCTGTCCATATGCGCTTGAAAAATCAGAGTGGAAAGGAATTAACGATTTCGTAGTAGCTTATCAGCCAGATGATTTGACGCAACAGGTAACTGCCGATGCGATTTGCGGTATTATTCCCTTTCAAGGAAAATTACCGGTTTCGGTTGGAAATAGATTCAAGGAAGGACAAGGAAAAGTTTTCCAAACAGCAGGAAGAATGCGCTATTTGAAACCTTCGCAAACAGGGTGGTTCAACTTCCTTTCGAATAGTGCCCAAACCAATGGCAATAGCAGTGTTTATGTGGAAGACATGATGGCCAATGCGCCCACCGAAGTGGAAGGTTCTGAATTGAATTTATTTTCCAAAGTAGATGATATTGTGAAGGAAGGATTGGACCAAGGCGCTTACTTGGGTTGTCGTGTTTTGGTTGCGAAAGACGGCGTTATTTTGTACAACAAGAGTTTTGGTTACCTAGACAAGGCTAAGACGCAGAAAGTGTCTGAGAGCTCAATCTACGACCTCGCTTCGGTTACCAAGATGCTTTCGACAACCTTGGCATTAATGAAATTAGTAGATGAAGGGAAAATAGATGTTGAAAAAACAATTGGTGAATATATCGATTTTCCAGAAGGCCATCCGCATGCGAAAATGCAACTGAAGCGTATGTTGTCCCATACAGCAGGACTCCCCGCTTGGAAAGACTTCACCAACTTAACAGTGAATGGCGGAGAGTGGGATGGGAATTGTTTGTCGAAGGAACACACGGACAAATGCTGCAATCCGGTTTGTGCAGATATGTGGACCACTAAAGAAATGACGGATTCGATTTACAAAGAAATTCTAGCGTTGAAACTGAGTCCAGATCAAGGCTATTTGTATAGTGATTTAGGATATTACTACTACAAAAAAATGATCGAGAAAATTACAGGAGTGCCTCTGGATTTTTATGTCTCTGAAACATTCTATAAGCCTATGGGATTGCGTTCTATG
>Ga0208483_1000049_pt1 | contig 24935 bp, 17 predicted proteins | sample LakMenE01Jun11ns_FD_150659 | JGI IMG/M metagenome (GOLD analysis project Ga0208483, IMG submission 150659) | Freshwater microbial communities from Lake Mendota, WI - 01JUN2011 deep hole epilimnion ns (SPAdes) | ecosystem: Environmental > Aquatic > Freshwater > Lake > Epilimnion/Euphotic zone ... | reverse complement strand
GAACTGTAAGAATGCTATCGGCAGCGTTCATGATTAAGAACGCCTTCATTAAAAGAACTTCAGTGATAAGAATAATGTTGGCATCTCTTCTTGGCCACTCCTTTATTTCAGGAGATTGGAAGCGCTTGATCTTTCCGAAATTGCGACGAACGAGGAAAACAACGCACGCAATGATTACTAGTCCGGCTAACACTTCAAACAGATTAATTAAAAGTCTGTAGTATCCTCTAAAACCAATAAAAGATCGATGCTCACCCGTAAGTCCGTCTACGATGATTTCTATTAATTCAATATTGATAACCACGAAACCAACGTAGAGAATGAGGTGCATGAGTGCGACAAATGGACGAGAAAACATTTTTCCTTGTCCGAAAGCCACGAGTATCATGGTTTGTAGACGCTCACCTTTGCGGTCGGTTTCAGGACCTTTTTGTCCGAGTAAAATGTTTCCCTTTACAAACTGATATCTTTTGAAGATGAAGAATCCGGCCGTGGCCAGGAGTAAGGCGAATATGATTTGAGAGATCATAAATGATTTCGATTTTAAATTGAAGAATTACTTACTACCTTTTTCTTGAATCATCTGATCAATGATTTTTTTCATGTCTTCCAGTTCTGATTTGGAAAACTTATCTGCGTCGCGTCTTCCGAACAGAGAGAAACCAACGTAACTCTTCGGGTGGTTGCGCATATCGTCGAGAAGCAGGTCTAAACTATGCGTTGCGTTTACCAATTCGTGATGAAGGCTGTCGTTGTTCACGAGCTTGCCTAGTGTTCCTTGTCCGCTGTTCACCTTCGTCATTACCTCTTCAAAATGTCCCATGGCTTTATCCACTTTAAATAGCGTTGTGGTTAAGCGAATGCGTGAGAGTGTGTCTGTGAATTGAGAGATGTTTTTAATAGCGAGATCAATTTTTGAGTTGTTCGCTTTGAGTGTATTTGTTAAGGATTGCGCGTTGCTTATGATTTCAGAAATTCTACCGCCATTGCTTGCAATAAGTGTATTTAGATTCCCAGAGGTAGATTCTAAATTGTTCATGGTGCGTTGCAGCGAGCTGAACAATGAAGGAAGCCCTTCGGCTCCGGAATTGTTGAGTGTGCGCTGAAGACTGGTGAGAACGCTATCTACACCTTTGAAAATTTCAGCTGACTTTTGTTTAATCGGGTCGATTTCATTTTTCAAGGTTTCTGCAAAACCTTTTTCGATAGAAGCGATTAACGTGTCTTTTGTGCTAGCCATAACCGAGCTGTCGCCCAAAACAATTTGAATGGCTTTTCCTCCAAAAAAGTCGGAGTCGTATATTTTCAATTCAGAATCTTTCGGTACGGCAACATCTGCATCGTTCAAAACAATTTCAACAACGAGTCTTCCTGAACCGTTCGATTCAAGTTCAATGCTCTTTACAATACCAATTTTGAAACCGTTAATGATTACCGGACTGGAAACTTCCAAACCTCCAATTTCCTCGTAGATGGCGTAATATCTCGTTTGAGTTGAAAAAATATTAACGCCTTTTAAGAAACTTACTCCGAAATAAACAAGGGCAAGTATGACAATAACAACTGCTCCTATGACAACTTCGTTGCGTGCTTTTTTACCGCTCATTTCTGCATTTTTTTAAGGGCATCTTCGTTGCTGATTCGGATGCCGTTTTCGAAGGCGACAACAAATGCTCCGCTGAAACCAGCATCGCGAAGAATTTTTTGATTCTTCTTGGCGTCGTCTAAACTTTGGGTACATCCAACCAGGTACTTGTGAGTGCCGTTGCTAAGGTATTCCTCAAATCTTTCTAAACCTTTAAATTGCTTTGATTTTTTTTGAAGAGGGGTGGCGGAACTCAGAATCTGAACCTTGTATGCCACCTGCTCAGCGGGAATCTCTTTCCAAATAAGTCCGTCGAATATGTTTTGCGGAATAATTTCCTCTTTCTGAACGGCAACAGGGGGGAGGTTAGTCGGCGCAATGTTGAAAAGTTTGCTTTGGTAATCGACAAAGGCGCGGTAAACAGCGGAGCTTAATTCTTCTTTCGCAGCTTGGCCTTGCAGGTAATCTTCTTCTTTGTGGTTGGAAAGGAATCCCAATTCAATCAGAATACTCGGCATGTTCGTGAAGGTGACCACGTAGTAAGGTGCTTGCTTCACACCACGATTCTTTCTTCCCAACTTCACGAATTCGTCTTGAACGTTTTTCGCGAGAAGAATACTCTTGTCTTGGTAGATATTTTCTCGAAGACTCATGGCAATATAGGTGTCAGGATTATTCGGGTCGAAACCGTCGTAGTCTTTCCCGCCGTCACTTTCCAAATAGATGGAAGCGTTTTCACGCATGGCGTTGCGCAAGCTCTCTTCAGATTTGTGCAATCCCATAACGAAGGACTCTGATCCCGAAGCTTCGGCATTCGGATTGGCGTTGCAATGAATGCTAATGAAAAGGTCGGCGTTGTTGGAGTTCGCAATTTCAACCCGACGCTTGAGGGTAGGGAAGGTGTCGCCTGTTCTTGTATAAACGACTTTAACGTTGGGGTAATTCTCCTCGATAAGCTTTCCCACTTTTAACGTAACATCAAGGGCAATGTTTTTTTCGGAAGTCTTGTAGCGTCCTGTGCCCAAGGTGCCTGGGTCGGTTCCCCCGTGTCCAGCGTCTAACACAACAATAAACTTTTTTTCTGTCGTTACTACTTTCTTTGAGATGCGATACGCCGACCCCAAAGTGAAAACTAAGGCCACTAAAAAAATGTACACTATTTTCTTATGCATCTGCTGTATGGGTTTATTATCTCGAATGTTTAGCATAGCTTTGACACGTAAACGCAATTTAAACAAAACTATTTTTCTTTGTGAAGGCATGAACTTCAGATGCGCTCTAATTTTCACGTGTGCGGTGTTGATAAGCTCCTTATTGAACCCGCTTTCTGCGCAGTCTGATTCATTGTCGCCTATGCCTGTGGATACCCTTTATTTTTCTTCTGAAGATCAGGCCATGGAGGAAGTTCACTATTTCGGGAAGGACAGTACGGTGATGGATTTGATCAATGACCGCGTGTATTTATACGGATTGGGCTCCTATGTGACATACGGAGATTTAGAATTGAAGGCCGGATACATCTCGTTTTCATTGACCGACAACATTGCTTTCGCGAAGGGTTTTAAAGACTCGGTAGGTGTCTATACTGGAAAGCCCGTTTTCACGCAAGGAGAGACTTCGTTCGAAGAAGATTCGTTGGGCTACAATTTCAAATCGAAAAGGGGAATCAGCTACGGTGTCCGCACGGAAGAGTCCGACGCGTATTTGCACACTGCCATTTCGAAGATGCAAGTAGACAAGACCATTCACATTCGAAAAGGAAAATTCACGACGTGTTCGAATCCGAATCCGCATTTTCATTTTCAATTGTCGAAGGCCATTATTATTCCGAATGAAAAGATAGTGAGTGGACCGCTTTATTTGCAATTTCGAAAGGTGCCGGTTCCGTTGGGATTACCGTTTGGATTCTTTCCGAATAAAAAAGAGAGTACGTATGGCATTTTAATTCCAGGATATGGAAATGGAAGAGCGAAAGGATTCTTCGTTCAGAACTTGGGATACTATTTTCCCATTAACGATCACGTGGACACGAAGCTGTTGTTTGATGTATACACCGGTGGATCGTGGAGTATTAAGAATATAACAAGTTACAAGAAGCGTTACAAATATCAGGGTTCGTTCAATATTTCAAGAACCGTAAATAAGACGGGCTTCCGTGAATTACCGAATTACATTCAACAGTCGACCTTCAACATTCGTTGGAATCATGCGCAAGATCCGAAGGCTCGGCCGAACGAGTCGTTCAATGCGAATGTCAATTTAGGTAGCTCGCAGAATTTCAGAAATAACTTGAATGCTACGCAACAAGACTTCTTAACGAGCACTTTCAATTCGGCAGTTCAATGGTCGAAGTCTTTTCCTGGAAAGCCTTTCTCGTTGGCGCTTTCAGCGAATCACACGCAGAACACGCAATCGCGATTGGTTCAGATTACCTTGCCGTCTGCGGCCTTCAACGTTTCAAGGATTAATTTGTTGAAAAAGGTCTTTCCGAAATCTCCGATTGGAATTAACGCGTCTTTGAATACCGAGCAGCAGTTGTCGGCGTATGAACAACAGTTCGGCCAGTTGACGATGAGTGAATTGTTGAACAAGGCAACGAGTGGTGTTCGCTTGAATAGCACCGCGAGTACTTCGTGGAAGTTGGGACAGTTTTTAACCTTGAATCCATCTGCTACGTTCACGGGATATGGCACGTGGAAGGTTGTTTCTCCGATTAACGATGCGCAGTTGGATACGGTTGCAGGATTTAAAGCAGCAGGAAATTGGTCGACGCAGATATCGGCGGATACGCGCATATATGGAACCTTTGTGAGAAAGGGCGCTAAGAAGGTGAAAGCGGTTCGACACATGATTCAGCCGAGGGTAGGTTTTTCGTATACACCTTATCAGAACTTTCAGCAGTTTGGTTATTATGGGGTGAATGGCGAGTTCTTGGGGTATTCGGCGTTCGATGCGGCGCGTTTTGCGCCCACAAGTTCTTCTCAGACAGCGAACATGAATTTTTCGATTAATCAGAATTTGGAAGCGAAGGTTCGCGATGAATCTTCAGCGAAAGTCTCGTATAAGAAGGTGAAGATCATTGATAGTTTTAGAACGAGCGCATCGCGCAATTTCATAGCCGACTCGTTGCAGTGGAGCAACGTGAATTTCTCGGCTTTTACATCGGTTGGAAAATTCTTAACCATGAATTATTCATCTTCTTACAGCATGTACGATCGCGATTCGTTGGGGCGAAAGATTGATACGTTTTTGAATGAATCGCGAAAAGGCCTTGCGCGCATGGAAGGTACGAATTTGGCGTTGGGCTTTGTTATGCGCAGCAAGCAGGCGAAGCCAAGTTCTAATCAGGCGTCGGCCAATCCAGCGGTTACACCACAACAGCAGGAGATTCTTTCTACCAACGAGGCGTCGCTCATAGACTTCAATGTTCCTTGGAATTTGAGTGTGAATTACAATTTGCGTTTGAGTAAGAAGTGGTTGGTTGATCAACAGCGCGACAGCTCGATCTATACGCAGGCGATCACGTTCATGGGCGATGTTGCCTTCGCGAAACGCTTGGCGTTGAGCTTCAACGGCGGATACGATTTCAACGCGAAGGAAATGACTACGACAACCTTTGGACTGCACGTCGATTTACATTGCTGGGAGTTAAGCGCGAATGTTGTTCCATTCGGACTTCGTCAGAGTTATTACATTCAGCTGAACATTAAGTCGCCATTGCTTCAAGATCTGAAGTTGCAGAAGCGCGGGAATTTGGGAGAGGATTACCTTCTCTATTAGAGAAAGAATGCGCGAAGCGCGAAAGTTGCAGAGCAACGAATGTTACTAAGTAACGAATGTCCTATGGACGAATGCTTCGCGAATGCCGCTGGCGAATGTCTTCGACGATTTAATTACGCAGTAGGAATTATGCAATAGGAATAGGAATTACGAAGTAGGAATTATGTAATAGGAATAAAATCTACGATTTTCCAATAACGTAGTTCAAACAACCTAGTTCCCCCGGTATCTCTTGAATCTATTTCTATTTCTTCGGGCATCTGCCAAAAGACTCTTTCGATTGTCGTGTAACAATTTCCCCACTTGGTAGCTGTGAAATAAGAGTAAAACAACCAAGGCAAAACCAACCAGAGCAAAACAGATAATATGCCATGGTGACCAATTTAAGAGGTTCATGAAATATGAAAAACCTACGATAGCTGAGATAGAGGCCGGGCACATGTTCAGCTGAAACTGGTAGCGATCAATTAAAAAACTCATGTATTTCCTTCTAATACTTTCTATTTTGCTAAGTTCCAGTGATAAATAATCTTCCCAAACTTGTTCGAACTTTTTACAGTGACATGCTTGAAGAATGTGGTCTATTTGAAGTTCTAGTTTCACGCCGAATAGGTGAAATATTAAGCCAAAGGCTAAACTAAAGAAGAATAAAACGAATAACAGAAGCGAAGATTCTTCATTGTCTATAGACTCTTTAAAGTTCCAGTGCAAAATAAGTGCATATGGAAAAATCCCGAAGAACCCTGGTGTTAATATTGAGAAGAGTAGGCGACTTGATTGCTTTGTAATAAGTTCGTTCATCTCACTTTTTTCTTTGTATAAATTTAATTTTATCGTGTTTGTAAACCAAATGAAACCTTAATGAAACGCCAATGCGCGATGTCGTATACATTTTTTTTGTCTGTTTCATAGAATGGGGTTTGCCGACCAATTACGCAGTAGGAATTACGAAGTAGGAACAACGTAGTTCCCACAACGTAGTTCCAACAACGAAGTTCCTATTCCACCACCAACCTCTCATTCACTTCCTCCCCATTTTCAAACGATGCACGAACGATGTAAATGCCAGTCGCGAAGTTTGAGACATTCACTTGCATTTGCAATCTGCCCAAAACTTTTTCGGTATGCATAAGCTGTCCCGTTGCGTTGAAGATTTGAATGGTTTGCGGAATGTGTGCGGATTTGAATTGAAGGTAGGTTTGATTGGAGGCGGGGCTTGGGTAGATTGAGAAAATATTGCTCGCAAATTCATTAATCGAATTTGCCGTGCAACAGTCGGTTGAGAATTGTGAAGTCAAATCATTTTGAATCAATTGCAATCCATTCTTATCGTATACACAAGCCAAATATTGCATAGTCTCAATAGTCTGATACTCTAATCCCATATTATTTGTGCCTATTCCTTCAATAAAGGTAAATGGTACAAATGAACCCATAATTGGTAATTCCTCTCCAGATAATCCATCAACAATGTGGTATTGCCTTCTCGGGATTCCGTCTGCATATGTAATGGTATCAATATTTACAATTATACAATCAATAATATTATCTAGATATTCCAATTGACAAGCGTCCCCAACTTGATTATCCCAATCGAACCAGAGGTAATCATTTCTGTACCACTTATTTCCAACCTGGCTAAGATCACTGTAAACATTGGTTGTAGCCTCACACTCTATTTCATTTGGACAATACATCAAAGGAACTGCTTGCTCTGTATAGTAAGTTACCCCCGGTAGACCATTTGGACCTAAATCCGATTCAACTAGATTCACTCCGTAATTGCAGTGCTGACCATAAGTATTAAGATAAACATAATGCATGTCAATCGGCAATGGCAAAGCTGATGTTGTTTGGGCGTTCATTATCTGATAAGAACCCAGAAAAAATATCATCAAGTATGTTCTCATTTCGCTGAATTATTAATGCTTTACAACAATTGATTTAGACTCCACCACTTTGCCATTCGCAATCAAATCTAAGATATACAAACCCGACTGCCAATTACGAGCGTTTAGGTAATGAATACCATTGTCTTTAGATAGGTCTACTTGTTCTATTAATTGCCCAAGGTCGTTATAAACGTTGAGCATTGAATTTCGTTGGTCAGCAGGAAGAACAAAACCAACGGAGAAGTCATCGCTCACCGGGTTGGGGTATACTTCTAATAAACTTATTTTAATTGGTTTTTCTGTTATTTCGTTGTTTTTCGATTTTGGAATTTCAGGGTAAATGAAGTCACATTCAAACGGTTCTTTAGTCATTAATTCTAATGCCGATTTTACTTGCATTCGAATTGATTCTTCTGAATTTAATAAAGATTGAAGCGCTTGTTGTTGACTTGAATCCGCAAATGCATACCCCCCGTTATTCGAAAGATCAAAAATGATGTCATTCAATGCATTTTCGTCGGCAGAAAGCGTGTCACGCAAATAGGCTTCATATACCGAAGATGCTTCTTCAAATTTTCCTTGTGCTCTATAAATTTCGTAAAGCATGCTAGATTCAGAGATGTCATTATTCGTTTCAAAGAGAGCCTCTAATTCAGAATAATTTCGTGCGATGGAGTCGCTGGATACTTCAAGTTCCATTAATTTACCAAATGCTCGGTTCTTATTGATATTTGCCGCTTTTAGCATCGTTTCTTTTTGCAAACGCTCGTTGCCCCCGTCTTGATACTCGTTAATTAATCCAAGAAAATAATTTGGTAATGCAACTTCGTCGTTGATGCGCTTCAATAGAACAGGGTCTATGGGAGAACAAGCGATAAGCAATTCCGATAAATGCCATGGGTTCATTGAAGCCGAACGGTCCAACAAGGTGTCTAGGGCTGTTACGCTTAAATACGGACATAACGGAAGTAAGTTCTCTCGAATAAGAGCACTTGAATTAGCGAGATTTGAAATAAACGAAACAACAGCTCCAGTTTGACCGCCATCTATCAATTGGTAGTATTGCGCCTTCTCAACATTAATTATTGAATCATTCAATTCTACAAGCTCTACCAAAAGCGATTTCTCGGGTAACAAAGCGTGTTCAACCGGACAAGCATTCCATCTGGAAGTAAACGGAATATTGTTTTCATCTACCAATACATTGCCTGTGATATTAACGGGTACCACGGCACTATTGGAATTTGAATCGTGCGCGTGATACTTTATGATATTGCATCCCATGCAATTGAAGTAATCCGAAAAAGGGGTAGCCGAAGTTGAAGCATTCGCAAACAAGTTTCCAGCTAAATCGGAACTTGAGGTAACTTGAGGATAGGTCTGATGCCCTTGGTCAATTGCAATTTCAGCAAATGACTCTCCTGAATGAGGCACGACAGAGTTGCTCCAAGTTACATTGCTGTATTTTCCGCACAAAAGCTGCAAGCCACCTAAGACTGGAGAGTTTTCCGCTTGATCACCTTCTGCAATAATGCCGTACTCCAATTGATCGAAATCGTTCAAATAGATTTCGTTAGCATTCTCTGGGCTATCTTTTACATAAACGCCAACAGAATTGAAATGCGAATTTACCTCACCCATAAAAACATTCCGCGACACATTGTAGTGATTGCATTTCCCTAAGAAAACACCGGCACACTGATCAAGCCCTGGTACATCCGATATTTTAAATTTATTTCTGTAAATGGTTGTGGCATTTTGTGCGCCCACCCAAATACCGTATTGGTTGTCTTGAAAAACGGAGTTGCGAATAACGGGATTTTGAATCCCACCATCTCCAGAGAGACGTATTCCGTATTTAAAATTGCGAAACAGCGAAGGGTGCGTGTAATCGCTGCTTGTTGTAAATAAGGTTTGTGCCGTAATGTCAGAAGGGTTCCCTTCGTTAAAGGAGTTCGGCGTGCAAATGCATGTACTTCGAACTATCGGACTTGATGCCAAAGAATAAATTCCACTTCCAGCATTACTCTGTGAATAGGGCGAAGTTTGTGCAATTTCAAATTCACTACTTACGAATTTTACTCCGTCTACTTCAAACAAAGAAACGCGGCAATTCAGACTTGAGATGCCAAATAGCTCTTCATCTACCAAAAACCGACAGCCTGAAAAATACGAAACGTTATTTTCTTCTTCTGTTTGTCCATTACTCGTTTGAAGATTGGAATAAGAGAGAAACTCCACGTCCTTAATATTATTGAGAAACATGGAATTTTCCGCCTTTATTATTCCCCCGGTTGAATTCCAATTATACTCCCACGTATCCTCACCAATTAGTACTTCAGCGGTTCGAATTCCACATTTCGCGTGATTGATTCGTGCATTGTTCTTCAGTTCTACTACTCCTTGGTTCGCTGGTGTTTGGCTTAAATTGGAGTGTCCACGCACTTCTACCCCTTCCCAAAAAGCGTTGGAACAACCGTTGGTTAATGTTCCGCCATTCACGATTAATTTTCCTCCGGGCTCCACGATTAGTCGTGCATTTTCAACAAAAGAAAGGGTAGAGGTTACGGTAAACACAACACCCGGTTCAACAACAATGGAGTGATTGGCTAATGTGGGTATGGTTATTTGTGAATTTGCTGTAATATGCAAATCAGCCATTGGCGCACAAGACATCGCAGATTTCCAATAGCCTCGGCCGAAAGTAGAAATGTAAATCTCGTTGTGAAAAACATCGAATTCGATATCGGTAATCACACAATTCGGCAAATCTTGATTCACATTGCTCCATTGTGGCTGAGGCTGTGTAAGGTCACAATAGAATAAACCTATATCTGTGGCAGCCAATAGATCTTTTTCCAGAGTAGGGGCAAATTGCAAATCGTTAATCGGTAAACGCGGCAAGCCCATAGATAGATTAACAACAGTAGCATTGTCAATGATATCCTGATCATTCAAACTGAGATTTAAATTCAACTCGAAAAATCTCTTAAGCGGATTTGTAGAAATTACCTCTGAACCGTTCAGTCCAATGTAAATTTTACCAGGATTTTGCGGGTCAATTTCTAAAGCGTTAATGCCGTAGTATTGCAAGAGTGAATCAACTGCTGATGAACTGTTAAATGCTGCAGTAATGTCTAACCATGTTAACCCTCCATTGCGCGTGATGTACAATTTTTTCTCTGCTGCTCCAGACCAGTATGCCCCTTCGTTGGCCACAACCATGACGTTCGGATTCGATTTCGAAACCTTTAATGCCCGAATGGGTGACGAGGCTAACGAATCAACTACCAATTCTGAAAAAATTGGACTCGGTGCAAATTTTAGCTTACCTACTTTCCCTATACCACCGACAAAAGCATAGTTGGGATCTTGCCAATTGCGATCGAATGGCGCGTTCCAACGTGCTTTAAATGCACCTAATTGACCTGAACTACTTGCAGGCTGGAAAGCGCTGTTGGCATTTAAATTTACTTGATAAAGATTCAATCCGTTAAATACGTCTGGCTCACCTTGATATTTAGTAAAAAAATAATCAGGAAAGGACTCGTAGTGCAAAATCCCGTCATATCTGTCGCCACCTAAACCTTGGTAGAAAGAACTATTCTTGAAATAAACTACTGAATTGTCTTGAGAGCCCCCTGCAAGAAAAGGTATGTTTGGCTGATAAATGTCGAAACCATAAATTTGTGTAACACCTAAACCAGTGCCATTAAAATTATAAACAGCAATGTTTTGGCTTGAACTGATTATTTTAGAAACTCCACCATCTTCGCATGCGAAAACTAAGTCCTCCGAAAGGTTTCCATTTTGAGAGACAATGATATTTCTAATATCTGCATGAGGTTGATAACCAGCGGTAGGAGGAATACCTGTAAACTGATTGGTTTGAATGTCATATCTCCTTAAATGGGTACCTCCGATATATATATAATTTCCAATATTTGGTGAACACTCAAATTCTAATTTCCATTGGCGTTCAGAAGCGCCAGAGGCTATATTTGAAAGTAAAATCCAATTGAGTCCTGTTTTTTTATGGATTTTAGATAGTGTACTCCCAAATTTCTTTTCGAGAGAATAAAAGACTCCTTCGTTGAAAATTGAAAAACTAACGTTTGCAATTTCGCTCACTGGGCTATTTGAAGGACTTGAATCTGCAAGTTGTGAGACAAAATCCCAATTAACCGAGTTGGGATTTGTTGCATAGGCATTGGAACTGTGCCAAACTTCGGCCGGATGATATTTATAAAGATTCAAACCATTATTGCTGGGCAAAGAGTAAGATTGCTGACCCGCGGAACAAATAATTACTTCGTTCCAATTGTTTAAGTTCACATCTAAGTCTACTAGTATCTTTTTCTTGTATGCGCACGATTGGGTCAAATGAGAAGTTAGAGCAGTTTGTGTGGAGGTGTTCACGGACTGATCGAGGGGGTCTGCAATGTTTAGGGCATTTATTCCGAAAATAATTTCATAGGTATTCCAGGCATCATTCGTTCGAAAGACTTGAAAGTTTGAAATGGCATATTGTTGATTTGAGTTATTGGGGTTTATTTCAATTTTCCAGATGTTGTCGTTCCAAACCTGAGTCCCGAAATCTAAGCTAGTGGGTTGCCAAGAACTACCACCGTCAATGCTTTTATAAATACCCAAACCGTAATAAGCAATGTCGTGTATATTTTCCATACCTCCGCTTAAACCAATGGATGCATAAATGATATTGTCGTCGTTAGGATCTATAACTATGTCTTGACAACCAACAGCCATGGGAATTTGTCCATCTGTAACATTGCTCCAGTTGGCACCAGAGTCGGTTGTTCGCCAAATACCCGAAGTAGGTGATCCCGCATAGCAAATTACACCTGGGTTAGAAGAAGTCGTCGCAAAACAATCGATTCGTCCTTGATGATGCGTATAGTTGCTTGTTAAATTTGTTGGTCCTATAAATTCCCAATCAAAATTGGTATTTAGCGAGCGGTAGGCGTGTACGCTTTCACTTTCTTCTTTCAATACTTTGAAATATTGCACAGGATCTAAACCATGCTTCGTATGCATACGATCAAACATGTATTCGTAGGATTTACCAGCTTGTCCGCTTTCACTTTCGCCGGTTTCACCTTCTTGTTCCGAAGAAGAAAAATCGTGAATGTGTTTGCCGTAGTTCAAATAGTAATTTGAAAAATCGAGTTGCTGCGCTTGAGCAGACATTCCCATGCAAACGACAAAGAAGATGGATACAAGACGTTTCATTAAAAAGAAATTATGGTTTGAAATAAAATTGAAATATTAATGAAGCGAAGTACATACAATGCAAGCCGAAGGTCAATACGCATTGTCGCGTAGATTTTTTGTGAGACTAAAAGCTCACTCGCGTCAATTCAAATACGTACTTCTACGTATGTTTTTTCGATAGCCGATATTACGGGTCTTATTTCTAAGCAAATAATAAACAGGGGGTTAGATAGTAGATAGAGTTCAAACATCTTTGAAATAACTTTTCGACTATTTGATCGCGGTGAAAAGGTCTTCGCTATTTTAGCAACAAACCAATTAAAACATATTACTATGACATTCACAGGAAACGAAGGAGCTATTATTACACTTGCAGAAGGTGCTGAAATGACGGCTAACTACCGTGCAACGATTAACGTTGGTGATACCATTGGTCATGCTGTAGGTAAGAATTTAGTGAATGCTATTCTGAATCAGACAGGATGCATGGGAATGCGTATTTATTATGCAATAAATGAAAAAGATGAAAAACAAATAGTGCTTGTTGGTGTTGACGAGAACGGCGATGATTTGGCACAGGGAATAATAGTTGACAGAGTACCTAATTGTCCCCCCGTTTGTGGTAAACTCAATCCGTTGAACTCTGATATTTGATGTCGGGTATTGTTTGTTTTGAAGTTGTTTTTCATCTATTCCCATTGTACGTATTACTTATTTATCAACGGGTTCAAAAGCTTTATAAGATCCATATACTTATTGCGAGTCTTATAATATTCTCGTTCCTAGCGGATTTGATTGGGCTTTTGTTGGCAAAATATGGCCAAAATACGTATGTTGTTTTTAGTTTATATTTAATTATCGAACGTGTAATAAGCGTGTTAGTTCTTAATTCATTTTCTACGATTCGCTTAAAAATCAAAAAACTGATTTTGGCAGCTATCTTCATTGTTTCAATTACGCAGATTTCTTCTTGTTTTTTTAATAATTATTTGAGTCAAAACGATTACATTAATTTATTTGCAGGAGTGATTATTGGATTGTACGCTTTGCATACTGCGTTCAATTTAGTTTTTAAAGCAGTTGATGATTCTTTAAAAATTGATCTTAATATTTTGCCAGTCTTGGCTATATTCTTCTTTATGTCGGCAATGTTGATTCCAGATATGATTACAAATATTGATGATTCTATAGAATTTCCTAAGCTCTTTCAGCAAGTGCGAATTGGAGTAGCTGTCGGAAGCAATATCATTCGCGATTCTCTTTTTGCCTTGTTCTTTTTTAAAGTGAAAAAAATAAATTATGATACAGGTAAATGAGATTTACGTCTTTGCTTCGATCTTTTCATTTCTAATAAGTATCCTTCTAGTTGTGGCAATTTGGAAAATAGCCAAATTGTATGTGTCGAAAATTAAGATGCAAAAGGAATTTCAAGAGAAAATGCAAAGAGCCATTGTGGAAGCGCAAGAAAGGGAGCGCGAAGAGCTTTCGAATAATTTGCACGACGATTTTGGTCCGCAATTGGGAATAATACTGAATCAAATTCAGCCGGTTAGCAATGAACATGACTCTTATACGTTTACTCGCGAGCAATTGGAACAAATAGCCGAGAAGGTATATGATCTTTCGGCCGATATTCGAAACTATTCCAGCCTAATTTTTCCTTCGCAAATTAAGAAGTTGGGTTTGCTGAAATCGATAGAAAGTAATTTCAGGGATCTAGCTTCTGAAAAGTTGCAAGTTGATTTCCATTCGGAAGTTGAAGATAAAATTTCATATCCCTTGCTCGATGAATTGAGCATCTTCCGCGCAGTAAGCGAGGCTATGAATAACACTGTGAATCATTCGTGTCCTGGAAAAATGGAATGCATGATTCAAATTGAAAACAAGAAATTAAGCATCACCCTTACGCACGATGGTTCTCATTTTTCTCAGGACGAGTTTATGGAAGAAGCGAGCAAAGGGCAAGGGAAGGGATGCAGTTCCATGTTGAATCGCATACTTATAGTAGGTGGTGTTATTACTATTGAACATGTCTTCAATAAACTCACGTGTATTAACTTTTTAATTCCGTTACCCAAAAATGAATGATCCCATTAAAGTTGCTATAGTTGACGATCACACCATTGTTCGTGAAGGACTTCGAAATATGCTTAACGACGATCGGCAGGAACGTTTTGAAGTAATTGGTGTTTTCGGAAATGGATCAGACTTTCTGAACTATCTAAAGAAATATCCGTGCGATGTAGCAATTGTAGATATTCAAATGCCGGTGAAGGGAGGGGAGAGTACATTGGAAGTATTGAAGCAGAAATATCCGAAAATTTCATCTATTATTCTGAGTATGAACACTCGGAATTACATGATAGAGCTAACAGTGAAACTTGGAATTTATGCTTACTTACCTAAAGAGGCGAGTGTCATTGAAATCAAGAACGCTGTAGATTCAGCTCATAAAAAGAAGATGGTATTTAATAAGCTTCTAACGGAACAGAAGTACAAGCAATTTATCTCAGGAAAGAAAACGACTTTTGTTCTTACGCTTCGTGAGCAGTATGTAACCAGTTTGATTGCACAGGGTCTCACATCAGAGGAAATTGCAATTAAGACCAACATAAGCAAGAGCACTGTTACCAAGCATCGAGAAAACATAAATAGAAAAACGCAATGTAAGAACCAAGCGGAGTTGGTCAATTTCGCTGTCCAGTATAACATTCTAGAGCTTTTTCCGAGGTAAGAGGCGGGGTAGAAAAGTACGTAGAATTGCTTATTGAATAAGTTTTGATAAAAGCGCAGCTTTGTCTCGTAATCAATATTATTCAAACAGTAATTCCATGAAAAAAATATCTACGTTCCTTTTTGTGTTTTTCTTTTTAACGAAGTTTGTATTTGCTCAGTCGGATCAAATGGAAATTTGTGCACCCATGTATGTTTGTCAAAATTCATTAACAGCTTTGGAATGCGCTGGTTGTAATGCAAATTCTTTTTTCGGACCAAATGTGGTAGAGATTAATGGGGTTTACTATTTTGACTCTTCGAGTCTAACTCCTGGGCAATATGCGGTGGAGGCTCAATGCCCAGCTGGTACACCACCCGTTTCTGTTACGGTTATGCCTTCCCAGTTGACTATTAATGGACAGCCATATTATAATGACACTTTGCAATATTGTCTACCTAGTAACGGATATCAATTGGGGATTAATAATTTGCTTCCAGGCTATTCAGTCTCTTGGATTCAAGCCAATGGCCTTAACACCCCTCTTGGTAGCTCTCCGATTGTTAATCCTTCTGTAAACACGACATACATTGTTACCGTTACCGCGCCAGATAACTATACAAGTTGTACAAACCAAATTACATTGATTCCCATACAAGGATATAATCTAACTTTAGGTATTTCAAATGCCAATATTTGCCTAGGACAAGCCATTTCATTATCACCGACGGTTCTTCCTCAAAACTCTAATTGGATTATTAATTCTAATACAGGACAATCTTGGAATTCTCAAAATATGCCTGCGTCAATTTATCCAAATCAATCTAGTGTATATACCCTCAGTGTTCCAAATAATTCATGCACTAACGCGGTTCAAGCAACTGTTAGTGTTCAGCCGTTACCCATAGGATCAGTATCTCCTCTTCAAGAGAAATGTGTTGGAGATTTATTTTATTTAAGCGCCCAAACGTCTTCTTCGAATCAGGTCTCTTGGTATAATCAAAGTGGCCAACTTGTAGGAGTTGGACCTAATCTTGGGCAGTATGCCCAGTTTAGTCAAACCTATAGCTGTTTAATTACTAATTCATCTGGTTGTAGCACAACAATACCCGTTAACCTTAGTGTTAATTTAAATTGTTGCATTAATGATTCACCACTTCCTTCCAATATTAGTTATACTATAGCAAGTAATGCGATTTGGAATGCCATGAATTATACCTTAACCAATGACATTGTTGTAATGCCAGGCGTTACACTTACAATTCTTAATTCGACCTTGAAATTTGGAAATCTTAAAGGAATAATTCTACAAGAGGGGGCGGATTTAAACATCGTATCCTCCACTTTAACCAATTTAAACAATTGTCCACACGCTTGGAAGGGAATTTCAGCTGCTCATTCCTCCTCTTACACTGGGAGTAGCCTCAATTTTTCAAGTATTACCATAAAAGAATCAGTTATTAGTCATGCTTACAGAGGAATCAATTTATTGAGTCTTCCGTTTACGCAGCAAGCTGGCACTCCATTGGGTAATACTCCTTGGGTATATCTAAATTGCATGGACTCTAAATTTGAGGACAACGGTAAAGATTGTAATTTCGAGGGGGTATCTACACAAAATCAACTTTCGGCGGTTTTTACAAAATGTAAATTCACAATTACTTCTAATTACCCAAATTATCTCTCACATGATTTAAATAGAATTAGCATAATGAAGAATCAAAATACGTTTGTTTTTAATGCCTGTCAATTTTTAAACGATAAGCCAAATTTCTTGATAGGGTCAACAGAGTTGTGCGCTATTCACAGTAATAGATGTGGTTTGAGAATCACAAGTCCAGCTAATATGGTTCAAAATTCTCCTAATGTCTCACTATTTAGAGGTTTTACTCGGGGTGTAGTTCATCTTGGAGGCAATGAATTAATCATCGAAAATTCCGATTTTAGATGTGTACGAAGTGTTTTTCAATCAGGTTGTATAGGAAATGTTTCAATTTCGAAATGCCGGTTTGTTAACCTTCCTTTAAATTTTATTCCAACTTTTGCCAACCCATTTATTCAATATAATGGGGGAGTCACAATCGAACCGTTACCGGGTGAAATGCCAAATAATAGCATTCACTACGGGTGCTACCTGGATGGTTGTATTGGCAAAATCAGTTTCATTGATAATTACGTAAATACAAATAGAACATTCTCTGGTTATCCTGCCACACCATTTCTTACAAGCGCTTCGAATATAACTGAGCATGGTATAATTTTAAATCAATGCCAAACCAAATATGGACTAATTGCACGCAATACTTTTACACAAATGAAAAGGGCAATTAAATTCCAAGGCCAAAACAAAATAGATTTGCAAAGCGGGGTTAAATATTCTTGTAATGCTTTCTTCGGTAATGGGAAAGACATTGTCGAGCTTCAAGGTAGTTCTACAACTCAATTAGCCGGTGTGCCTGATCAACACATTAATTTGAAAGACCCTAGTAATATTTTTAATCAAAGCGGAGAAAGTTATGATGATATATTCAATTCAAATTTGCCACATAAATATTATAAAACTACAGGGAGCAGTAATCCAAATGTTTCTGAAACTACTGGAATCACATATATGCTGCCGCAGAGTGACTTAATGGTGGATTGCACAACTTTGAATTTCTCTAATGATTTAAGTAGTAACTTTATATTGAGCTCGGAGGTTAATCAATATTGGCAAGCTACAAAAGATGGTGGAAATACAGAAGAATTAATAAATGTAATTCAAAGCGCAGATTTCAGTTCAACGTTGAACGATTTGTATGATGTGGTTCAGTCTAGTCCAATGTTAAGTAATGAATCTATAGCAGAGTTACTCGACAATCAGAATATCCCAAATTATTTACTATCTCAATTGGTTTCTTACAACGCATCAGTCATGCGTGAGCCCGAATTCGTTGAGAAACTGAATACTCGCGCTATTGCCCTTTCTGACTTTGAACAACAAATAATTGATCAAGGATTAAATCTTTGGACTTCGAAAGACTATTTAATGAATCAACTCGCTTATTTGGAAGAAGAACATAATTATCTATTGAATGAAATTTTGATGACAAATGATAGTATTCTGAGTGCACATCAAAAAGATTCGTTAATGCAAGAAAACACTTTCCCTTCAACTTTCAAATCTGACTACAGGAAAGAAATATTACATTTTATTTCAGAAGGTCGTTTTGATGATGCTGGGGAATTACTTGGGAATTTCGAGCAATGGTTTAATTACTTACCCTCTGAGAAAGATGAGTATAATGAGCTTCTCTCATTGTTGAGTATTCTTTCTTCGTCAGACACAGTCAGCTACACGGAATTTATTCAATCAAATAATGTACAATCAATTTTTTCTAAGCAGGCTTGCTTTGCTTATCTTGGAGATAGTATTTCAACATTTCGTGATGTTATTTTTGAAGAACTCGAAAACAGATCTAGTCTATTAAACAATACCAGCTCTTTACAATTTGAGACAAGAATCTTCCCAAATCCTACTTCGGGCAATTTCTTCAACATTGAACTACCTTATTCAGATTGTTTAATAACTATCTCAAATAATCTAGGTGAAACAATATATTCGAACAAGTACATTTTAAACTTTGGATTAATCCGAATTAACACCAATGACTTATCTAAAGGAATATACTTGATTACGATTCGTGATTTGAAGACAGGTAAAATTGAAAATCATAAACTTATAATTCAATAAAAATGAGAACAACTTATTTCGCCCTAGTATTCATCTCAATTTTCTTGGTAAGAGATGTCAATGCTCAAACCTATTGGCACTATGTCATGGACACTTGTACAGTTAACACAGGCATTTCTAGTGTATTTCAAAAGAACAATGATACATTCCTATCACTAATTGAAGAGGCAACTCCGAGTGTTTTGAAAATTTGCAAAGTGAATAGTGATTTGTCTATGAGCATAGAGCAGAGTATTCCACTTTTAGGCTACAATTATGCCTTAGGTGGAAACGGCCTTAATCAAATCAATGGCGGGTATTTATTTCAAGTGGAAGGTACTGCTTATGACCTAATTAAATTGGATGATAATTTCAATTTAGTTTGGCACAAGAATCTTCAGAGCCTGTCGTCAAACCCTGAAAGTGGTCTACCTGGTGTATTTTGTTCGGACTCAAATTCAAACGATATTTTTGCTGCAGGGGTCTATGAAACCTATACTAGTGAATTTCAATGTTTATCTCGTCAACTTAGAATCTTTCGCCTTAACGAATCAGGTGATGTTTTAAATATATATAGTTACCCCCAGTTATTTATGACCGCAGGTATTGGTTGTAATTACGAAAGTTGTTTGCCATCTTCCATCCGTATTCAAAATAATAAAATAGAAATTGTAGGAACAGCTTTACAGAGCTTAGTTTTAGGAAGTCAGTTGTATCGGAATTTAAATTTTATTGCAACTTTTGAATTTGACGGGAGTTTGAGTTCAATAGAATTTCTTGGGGAAAATAATGGAATGGGTGGTGTTCGCACAAATGGCGATTCCTACTTAAACTATCGACAAGAATTTTTAGTTGAAAACAATACGAATCTTTCAAAGTTGAAAATATTTAAAAAGGAGAATTCACTTTCGCCAAACAATATGATTTTCGAAAATTCTGAAGTTTGGGATTATCCTAATACATTTATTCGTGGCGCTACTCTTACTAATGATGGCTTAGTTGTAGGCACAGCTAGTGTAAACCAGAATGCGCCAACATATACTTTACACAAATACAACAATGCTCTGCAAACTATTGAATGGACGAAAAGTTATACTGTAAATCTGCAATTACAAAATCCCGGTGACAGCCTTCTGGTAAGTAACAGTGGCGCCCAGAACCTAACTGTGATGAATGATGGGGGCTATGTTTTTACAGGAACATTGTCATACATGAATGAGATTTACCCATGGATCATCCGTACAGATGCCTGCGGAGATGAGGTGTACAATGGTTGCACAATAAGTGGAGTGTCTGAATTAGTTGAATCTACTTCATTGAAACTCTTCCCAAATCCAGCTGTCAATGACATAAACATTCAACTTCCAACTACAGACACTTGGATCGTTCGTGTTTTCAATTCAAACGGACAATTGGTTTCAACAGAGAAAATTAACCAATCGAATTTCATTCAATTGAATATTCAAAACATGAATACTGGATTGTACACTGTTCAGGCGATGAATAGTGATGGGATAGTTTATTCGGAGATGGTGATGAAGGAGTAGAATAGAACACAGTGATTAAAGATTATAACTAGAATAAGCATAGCGCAAATATAGAATTTAGTTGAAATGGTAAAAAAATGACGCAAATAACATGGCACTTCAAGACGAAATAAACGAAAAGAAAAAGGAAATAAGTACAGATGGTTATCCAATGTCAATTGGAGAGTTAATAAGTCTGTACAAGGAAGGTGAGTTAGACATTCATCCTGAATTTCAAAGATTCTTCAGGTGGAAGGAGCAACAAAAGTCTAAACTTATAGAAAGCATTCTTCTCGGAATTCCTATACCCTCAATTTTTGTTTCACAAAGACCTGATGGTATTTGGGATGTTGTAGATGGTTTGCAAAGACTGTCTACAATCTTCGAATTTGTTGGGATATTAAAAGATGAAAGTGGCAATTTAATTCTGCCTAGCAGACTCGTGAAAACAGCATATCTCCCATCTCTTGAAGGAAAATATTGGGAAAACGAAGACTTACTAAATTCATTAGACACGACACAAAGACTGGTTTTTAAAAGAGAAAAGATTGATGTGAAAATTGTAAAAAAGGAAAGCGATGATTCTATAAAATATGAGCTGTTTCAACGTTTGAATACATTAGGATCTAAACTATCAGATCAAGAAGTAAGAAATTGTTTACTAGTAATGCTCAACAAGGATTTCTATTTATGGCTCAAATCCCTATCTGAAGACGAACATTTTCTCAATACAGTATCATTAGCAGAAAGATTGATTGATGAAAAATATAATATGGAATTGGCTCTTCGTTTTCTAGTCTTGAGCCAGCTTGCCCCGAATGATGTAAAGGGCTTACAAGATTTTGGTGAATTTATTACTGAAAAAATGGTTGAGATTGCTAAAAATCCGAACTATGACAGATTGAGTAATGAAAATGTATTTAGGAATACGTTTAAATTACTCGACGATGTATTAGGTGAAATGTCTTTCAAAAAGTTTGCATTAGACAAAGAAAGGTTCGAAGGTAAGTTTCTGATTGCTTCTTTTGAGTCTATTGCGATTGGTTTAGGTAAAAATATTGAAGCATGGAATGCAATTCAATTCAGCCCTGAAGTTCAAACAAATCTTACTGACAAGATAAAATCGATTTGGGCAAATCCATTGTTTCAAGCGAAATATGGTAGTGGTGTGAATGTAACATCCAGAGTTCCGCATATTGTACCTTTAGGAACTGAAATTTTAGTCCCATGAAAATTAGAACCAAGGAAGACTTACAAAATTACATTTCGGATGACTTAGCATGGAGAAAAAAAGAACTGTCAAATCTCTATAATGATGTAAAAACAGCTAATCCTAAAAGACTACCAACGTCATTAAGATGTGCTGTTGTAATATTATATGCGCACTGGGAGGGTTTTATCAAGAATGCGGCTCAAATTTATCTAATTTATATAAAATCGCGCAGGCTTACTCTTGTAGAAGTAAATAACAACTTACTCGCCTTGTCATTAAAACAAAAAATAAATGAATTTAATGCAACAAATAAGGCAACATGTCACGTTAAGTTCGTTGACTTTTTTTTAAACAATTTGGGAGAAAGGGCAAACTTCTCTGAAACAGATTCCATTCGAACAGGATCAAATTTAAGTTCAACTATTCTTGAAGAAATACTGGCGACAATTGGTATTGAATTTACACCTTATGAACTAAAATCTAATTTAATAGATGGCCAATTACTTCACTACCGCAACACTATTGCTCATGGCAACTACTTACCAATGGACAAGACAGAATACGAAACTTTGCATTCAGAAGTCATAAGAATGCTTGACAGTATTTCAATCGATATTACAAATGCAACAGTGCTTGAATATTTTAGGCTGTAAAAAAAAACAGTACCTACTAATAAACTTTTCATTCAAAGGGTGGAGGACAACATTAAATAAAGGCTTTTGCATCTGGTGTGATTTTTTTGCTGATTGCGTAATTTTTCAACATCACTGATTACGCCTCGCGCTAGAACATTAAATTGTGTGCGTCCCTGAATTACATATGGTTTTACATTCAGGGACGCATACAGCGGCTTAAAGAAAATAGTGTAATTCGGGGGAGAAGACTTCGATAGTTACAAAGATTGATTAGATGACGCTAAAGCTATTTGAGAATTTCAGATGTGCCGGAGAGAGCCGAGAGCCCTTAAGCCATTATGGCTCAGCAATATCAAACGAAGCATCTTCTTTTATCATTTCAGTCACATTCAAAGTGGGAACGATAAATTTTGAAAATTGAGTTGCTTCGGTTTTAGCGAATAAAACTCCTCTCGATGTTCCAGTCGTTAACATTGCCAAATGTGCGAGAAATCCCTTGGGGACAATTAACTTGTTTTTTTTGATAAATGAATTCCAAGAAGCTTCTTCTATTTTGAAATGACAACTGACTTGAATTTTGAGAAAAACTTTCTTTCCCTGCATAAATTCAAAGTCAAGAAAAACAGCGATTAGTTTGTTCGTTTGGTCAAGTTTGAATTGTAATTCAGAACCTAATCCAGTTTCCTTCTTGGGAACAAAATTCTCCTCGAAAATGGCAAACTGCTCGGTTTTTATGCCCTTAAGAGTAAAACCAACTTTTGTGTTTTCTTTTTTTATCATATTGCAATTGCTTGATAATTTTCAGTTGAATAATCAGCTCTTTCTAATCTCAAGATTTTTGTTGATTGGAAATTATCGCTGTAGTCAAATTCTTGAGCTGAAATTTTATCTACTCTCTTTTCAATAGTAACTATCCATTGATCCTTTTCAGTCATTTTGTTTTCGTAATAACTTGCCAATACCGGAATATCCAAGATGTTCTGTAGTTTAATCTGGGTTTCAATAGTTAAGTTCTCTTTCCCGCTTACAATTTTTGTAATTTGTTGTGGAGATACTTCCATTGCTTTGGCAAGGTCTTTTTGTGTCCAGCCCAATTCATCTAATTTCATGAGGACTTTAAGAGCAATTTGCTGCGATTCACGCAACATGGCGCGGTTTCGGATTCGCTCTCTATTGCGTTCCATAGTCCTTGAATCCTGCTCAGAGACTAGTGCTAAAAATTTTTCTTTGTTCGTCATTGTAGTTCAATTAATAGTTCAAAAAATGAATCTTCATTTAAAACTCCGTTTTTATTTAGATAGGCTCTTGCATTTGCTAGTTTCTTTAACTCGTTGTCTGTGTCGGGATGGTCTTGCATCGTTTGACTCATCTTTATAGCACCTCCCGTTATTGCAAAACAATTGAGGTCTATTTTAATTGCATAGTATCGCAATCTATTTCTCTTTATTTTTCCCTTTTGGAAAGCCAATATTTTAGTTCTCTCCGAGTTTTGTAAAGGCTCGAAATACATTCCAAACGGTTCTTTGTTTTGATCGATATCCTCCAAAAAGTCTTGGATTCGTTCTGCATTCTCTAATATCTCGTTGACAAATTTCATGATATCGGTAATTTTGTTTTCTTCAGCATAAGCTTTTAAAGCGGCTACGTCTGTCCATAATTCCATTAATCTGTCATACTCATTATCTGCTTGTCCAGTATAGTGGAAAGCGAATAAATGGTTTGCAAATATACGAACTATTTTCATAAAATCAACTTATAGGTTTATTTCCGCCTCTTTCTTTTGTGTTTTTCTTTTGTCGAGCAATGGTCTTTTAAGTATGGGTCTGCACGCGAAGGTTACTTCAAGTATTCAAAGTTAAAGACTTAAAAGAATAAATTCTGATTCAGTTATGCGGGTTTATGCCATCTGGAAGAGGGGGCGTTCACTTACCGATAAACCTGCTGATATTGATGCCCGTCTAAGACAATAAAAAAGACCAACTGTCTTACTTGCTGGTCTTAATTCCAGCGGAGAGAGAGAGGGATTCGAACCCTCGGTAAAGTTCAGTTTTCAAGTTCAGATTTCTCTTTTTACTACACTCAATTTTCAAAGTGCTTCGGCACTTTTTCTTTGAATAGATCATTCGAAAAGTACGAGGAAGTGCGTATTGTACAAATTGATTATCCAAAACAATTTTGCTGATGTCATTTTGAATTAGATAGCTCTCAAAATAGTATTTGCTTTCTACTAAAAAAAATCAGAGAAAAAACCGAATCAAAATAATCAAGTCATGAATAAAAAAATGCCAGCCAACTTCATTTTCGGCTTAAAAACGAAAACGTTAATCGTAATAATTACAATATTCTTTTCCGGTATTAACATTGCTACGGCACAATTCTGTGGAACCCCAAATGAACCGCAGATATTAATGATGGGCGGCGGGGGTGGTGGTCTTGGCATTTCGGATTGTCAGAATTACTTGAACTATAAGCCAGATTCTTATTCACCCATTCTCTATGTAAAAGTGAACTTTCACTTCATGCTTAAAGAGGATATGTTCAATCCAAATAATTTTGCCGAGACATGGGACGGTATTGACAATGACAATTCTTTGAATGGTCAACAGTGGGCAGAAGGGGTGGTGAACATGATGAATAATGTTCAGCT
>Ga0208483_1000048_pt1 | contig 25043 bp, 12 predicted proteins | sample LakMenE01Jun11ns_FD_150659 | JGI IMG/M metagenome (GOLD analysis project Ga0208483, IMG submission 150659) | Freshwater microbial communities from Lake Mendota, WI - 01JUN2011 deep hole epilimnion ns (SPAdes) | ecosystem: Environmental > Aquatic > Freshwater > Lake > Epilimnion/Euphotic zone ... | reverse complement strand
GAACGAAGCCCTTTCGAAATATATAATTATGGGAGAGCTTTCGTTGGACGGAAGTATTCGTCCGATTAAAGGAGTTCTGCCCATGGCTATTCAAGCTAAGCGTGATGGCTTTGAAGGGATTATAGTTCCAATTGAAAATGCACCGGAATGTGCGGTGGTAGATGGGTTGAAAATTTATGGCTCGCCGTGCATTTTAGACGTTGTAAATTTTTTCAAGGGTGAAGGAAAGTTGGAAGAATTTCCATTTTTGAAAGAGAAATTCCAGTCGTTGCAGACGCAACATTTTGCATTGGATTTTACCGATGTGAAAGGACAAGAAAACATTAAGCGTGCGTTCGAGATTGCCGCTTCAGGCGGACATAACCTTATTCTCATTGGTCCGCCAGGCGCGGGAAAGACGATGTTGGCGAAGCGTCTTCCGTCTATATTACCGCCTTTGTCTTTAGACGAAGCATTGGAAACCACTAAGATTCACAGCGTTGCGGGAAGATTGAAAAAACACGACGCGTTAATTGTGAATCGTCCGTTTAGAAGCCCTCATCATACGATCTCTGACGTCGCTTTGGTGGGCGGAGGATCTTACCCTCAGCCGGGAGAAATTTCTTTGGCGCACAACGGTGTTTTGTTCTTGGATGAATTGCCTGAATTCAAGCGCACGGTGTTGGAAGTGATGCGTCAGCCCTTGGAAGATCGGAACGTCACTATTTCGCGCAGCAAATTCAGTGTTGAGTATCCGGCGAGCTTCATGTTGGTCGCCTCTATGAACCCTTGTCCTTGCGGCTATTTCAATCATCCGGAAAAGGAATGCACATGTGGCTCTGGCGTTGTGCAGCGTTATTTGAGCAAGGTAAGTGGACCGTTGCTGGATCGTATTGATTTGCACGTTGAAGTAACTCCGGTTCCGTTCGCGCGTTTGCATGAGCAGCGTTCGGGTGAACCGAGTGTGGGTATTCGCGAGCGAGTTACGAATGCGCGGAAGCTTCAGTCGGAACGATTTAGCGAGAGTAAAACAAATTACAATGCGCAGATGAATACGCAGGAGTTGAAGGCGCATTGTGCGTTAGACGAAGCTAGTTCAGAGTTATTGAAGTTGGCTATGAATAAGCTTCAGTTATCTGCTCGCGCTTACGAACGTATTTTAAAAGTCGCTCGGACCATTGCTGATTTAGATGGGAAGGAAAAGATTGAAAGCACCCACCTCTCCGAAGCGATTCAATACCGAAGTTTAGACCGAGAGAATTGGGGAGGGTGAATTTTCCCTATTTTTATTCCATGAAAAGAATCGTACTCCTGTTTGTTTTTGCAATACATTATTTGATTGCGACTTCGCAAGTGCACTTCGCAAAGAATTTTCAGAACGATACGAAGATGCCCGAATGGGCGAAGTTGATGTACAACGACACGACTGACCCAATGGAAGTGAAAGCCGCGTATGAGGCGTATTTCAGCGAGCACACCTTCGAGAAGACTGTCCATACGCAATACTACAAGCGTTGGGTAAGCACCAATCAAGCTCGTTTCTTTTCGGATCGAAAAGAAGCAGCGAAAACAGAAAATCGCGGAAGCGGAATCTGGAATTACTGCGGTCCAAAAGTGCACTTTACTTCCGACGGAAACCTAACTCCCATTAGCGAACATGCGAATGTCTATACCCACGACAGAAGCCCAGTTGATAACAACACACTGTTCTGCGGAACAGAATCTGGAGGAGTTTACAAAAGCACAGACGCTGGTGGAACTTGGGAATTCGCAACGAAAGATCTGATCATTGGAGGAGTGAGCGCTGTTCGTTGTCATCCTACCGATTTGAATATTGTTCTTTTTAGCGGAAACAACGAGGTATACAAATCAGTTGACGGAGGAGTTACCTGGGACATCACAGGAGGTTCTTCCTTCGAGGCGTTAAACATTAACGTTTGGGAATTTCTTTTCCATCCCCTTCAACCCAATATAGTTTTTGCCGCGACGAATTTGGGATTGTACAGATCAGAAGATACAGGCGATACGTGGACTGAAATTCTTCCGAATGAATGCATGACCGTTTCTTTCAAACCGAATGATTATTCGGTTGTGTACACTGTTCATTTCGAACCTTCGGTTGGAATTGCGAAGTTTTATAAAAGTACCGACACGGGAATAAATTTCACCTTGTACGACAATGGCTGGTTTGCAGAGAACGCCGGCTTTACAGGAGTTGAATTGCTAGGCGGACACATGGCCGTGACCGAAGCTGATCCGAACAGAATTTATGTAGCACTCACAGGTTACGGAACCTACAATAGCAATGTTGAATTGAACGGGTGGATAGGCCTTTATGTGAGTTACGACGGTGGTGAGTCGTGGGTAAACAATCACGGTGTAATTGGAACACCATACAATGTAGACACACATCCGAACCTTATGAATTTCGCAGCTGACAACGGCACGTACACACAAATACACTACAACACAACTTTGGTTGCGTCGCAGATTAACCCAGACAAAGTTTTAATCGGCGGATTAAATGTGTGGTTAACGGAAGACGCAGGAGCTACGTTTGACGGGGTTGCTGGATACATTGGCGGATTGCCAAACTACCACGTAGATCAGCAAGAATTCAGAATATACAAAGACAGTCCAACGACAGAAACCATTTGGTGTAGCAACGACGGAGGTATAAATGTTTCGACTGATTTTATGCAAACCTTCGATGCGAAGAACTACGGCATCATGGCTGTAAATCTCTGGGGGTATGATCAAGGATGGAATGAAGACATTATGGTGGGCGGTCGCTACCACAATGGGAACATGGGATACTACGAAGCCTACGGCTCTGGAAATTTCTTAGCGCTTGGCGGAGGAGAAGCAGCGACAGGATATGTGAACTATTCCGATGAAAACAAAGTGAGTTTTTCGGATATTGGCGGAAGGGTTCTTCCTGATGCCTTAACCGGAAATCCAACTGGATTCAATGTGAGTTTATTTCCGAATGAAAGCTATTGGTTCAACGAAAGTTCACGTATACTTTTCGATTCACATTACTACAATGTGGCCTGGTTGGGAAAGGAGAACAAAATATATAAGAGTACAAACGGAGGTCAGTCTTGGTCTGAGCAATATGCCTTTGGAACTACAACTACCAACAATGTCATTTGGATAGAGCAGTCTTATTCAGATGCTGACGTTCTATACGCGCAGCAGCGTGTAAACGGATCCATGAAGTTGTGGCGAACCACAGATGGTGGCGTTACTTGGAATCAAGTTTCATTGCCTCTGAGTCAGAATAACATGGTCTTCACGTTGGGAAACAGTTCGCAAGAATTTTGGTTGGGTTACACCAACGCGAACAATTCGCAGAAGGTGTATTACACGAACGACGGTGGTGCGAATTATGCGAATTGGTCGGGAACTGCTATTGGTTCAGATCGTATCTGGTCTATGTGTTCACAGTTGGGAACGAACGCTGGGGTCTATATTGCATTACTTCACGGCAGAGTGCTTTATAGAAATGCAAGTATGAATGAGTGGGTTGAATACAGCAGTGGACTTCCCGCAGGAACGGAGCCTATTCGTATAGTGCCTTTTTATAGAGACAACAAATTACGTTTAGCAACTTGGAATCTAGGGGTGTACGAAGCACCGCTTTTTGAAACATCTTCTTTGTTGGTTGATTTTGCTGGTGAACGCGGAACATATGTTTGTCCGGGAGAAACCATACATTTCGTAGACCACAGCGTGGCTTCTGCAAACGCTACATACCTCTGGAGCTTCCCGGGAGCAACCCCTTCAACAAGTACGGAGAAATATCCGACCGTTGTCTATGCTTCAACCGGAGTCTTCGACGTAACATTAGAAGTAACCGACAATGGGATTACAGGATCTAAAACAAAACAAGCGTATGTGCAAGCTACCTTGCCAAACAATGAGTGTGTTTATGAGCCATTCGATAACGGTGCTATTCCGACCGAATGGACGTTCGGTCATAGCACAGGTGGTGGAGATGTGTTTTCGATAAGTGATGCATGCAGTGCTTATGGTTTCGGGACACATTCGATTACTTTCCCTAATTATTGGGTAGATGTGGTTGGAAACAGGGATGAACTCATTGTTGAGAAACAAATTACTTTTTGGAGCGGAGGTACGTGGGTAATTGATTTCGATGTGGCTTATGCAGAATACGGTGGTCAATACACAGATACATTGGCTGTTTTATTAAGCACGGATTGTGGTGATACTTGGACTGAAATGTTTGTAAAAGGTGGGCAGGAATTGGCTACTGCGCCGAACACGACAGACTTCTTTGTGCCAACTGCCGATCAATGGCGTTGGGAGGAAATTTTCCTTCAGCAATATGTACAGGTAGATGATGAAGTTCTTATAGCGTTTCAAAACAGAGGACATTGGGGGAATAACTTTTACATCGACAATGTTTCAGTGTGCACCATTAATTCGGTTGAAGAAAACGTTTTGGAGGATACAAAATTCTTCCCGAATCCGACATCGAATACCAGCACACTTTCATTCAATCGCGTGGTGGAAATAGAAAAGATTACCGTAACTGATTTAGCTGGAAGGATTCAAAATGTTCCTGCGAATAAAAGTTCAAACCAAATCGATTTTGATTTCAGTTCGTTAGCAAACGGAGTTTACGTGATTCAAGTTGAAACGAATTTCGGAATGGTGGTGAAGCGATTGGAGAAGCTTTAATGGAAGGCAGGGTTGTTCACAAACTCCTCGTCTGTTAGGGTTTTCATGAAGGCAACAAGGTCTTCCATTTCTTGCTGAGTCATTCTTCCTTTTACTGCGAAGGACAAGTTAGGGTCAAGGTTAGCGCTGTAGCGGAAGCCTGTGTTGTAATGCTGAACACATTCCAACAAGGTTTGAAATCTTCCATCGTGCATAAACGGAGCAGTCAATTCAACATTCCGAAGTGACGGTGTTTTAAATTTCCCACGATCTCCTTGATTCAACGTAATCAGATAACGTCCTTCATCGACAGGTATGCTGTCTAGCCCCGTGTTACGAAATTCAAAATCGCTGAAGGTAGATCCCGTTGAATGACAGTGCACACAGTCACCCTTCTCCATGTCTTCAAACAACGCTTTTCCATTCAATTCTTGAGCGGTGAGCAATACTTCTCCGCGCATGTACTGATCGTATTTCGAATTGCCTGAAATAAGCGTTCGCTCGAATTGCGCAATGGCCCGCATAATGTTTTGAGAAGATACTTCTTCATTACCAAAAGCCGCTTTGAATAAACCTGGATACTCCACATGTGCATTCAACTTGGCAACAACGTTCTCCATGGTTTCGTGCATCTCAATGGGATTGGTAATAGGGCCAATAACTTGGCTTTCCAATCCATTCGCACCACCGTCCCAAAAGAACTTCGTTTGCCATCCCAGGTTAATCAGAGGCATTGCATTTCTAGTTCCTGCAATTCCATCTATGCCTGTGCTGAACTGATTCGGATCGGTGAATCCAAAATCTTGAAGGTGGCAGCTCGCGCAGCTTTGCGTATTGTCTCTCGATAAAATAGGGTCGTAAAACAATCGTTTTCCAAGAGCTATACCTTCAACTGTTAATGGATTGGTAGTGGGAATATTCATGGGAGGCAAACCCTCCGGAATGACAAGTGTATACGGCGTTGCAGCAGGCACTTCTTCCTCACCTTTGTCGCAAGCAACAAAGAGAAGAGGAACAATAAAAATGAATGCAACGATTATCTTTTTCATTCTTGCAAAAAGACGTAGGAGTTAGCAGAAAATGCATTTAGAAAATTAGCACGAAGTGCATTGATCCATGGAATATCTGATGAGGAAGCACTTTGATGATTGTTGTTTCCTGTGAACGCAATGGTGTTCGGATTGCTATACAATTTATTCAAATCGAATTGAAGTTGAATCACAGATGCATTGCGATCGACGTGAAGATTAAGCGGCAATGAAATCGGAGCTAAAGCGCGGTCTGTGCCGTAGTGATAGATGAGCGGTTGTTCAGTCCCTGAAGTGCTCGAAGTGAAATTTCCTTCATGTTTGAAGAAGATGTACCCGGTGTTCCACGTCCAAATCATTCCGTACATCGGATCTAAATCTCCCGCCTGATCCCCCGAGTGGTTGTGAAGCGAGTCGACGCCTAAATTAAATTCTAACGCGGTGTAATGTCCATCAGGAATTTCAACGTCCCCCAGTTCCAACGAAGAAGGAATTGACTGATCAATGAGTTCATGCGCATACAATTCAACGCGCTGTCCGTTTTCATTCACAAGCGCCATGTGTGAGAGATAGTACTTCAACATATAGGCATTATAGTTCTCTCCGGCAGCGTTGGTATAGGTGCTGTCTAAATGGAATTGTTCAGTACCCACCAAGTTGGTTACGGTCACACGAGTGTATGATTTGCATTTTGTTCCGAGGTCTTTACGACAAGAAGATATGACAAGCGAGCAAACGGCAAGAACAAGAAGTGCGAGTTGTTTCATACTTCAAAAATAACATCAAATGTGTTCTACAACTGAATTATGCCGAGATTTGCAATTGAAAATCATTGCCCCCGTAGTTTAACAGGATAAAACGGCCGTTTCCTAAACAGCTAATCCGTGTTCGAGTCACGGCGGGGGTATTTTTAGCAGAACATCTGTTAACAAACGAAGAACCTTTTCATTACGCCCAGTTAACAATTTTTCCGGATACATAACTAACCCTTGATATAGGCTTAATTAATGAATAGAGATTAATTGTGTCCTTCGTGGAAAATTTCCACAATGAAGCAAGTTCTATTTTTTCTAGCTGTTTTATTTAGTTCTATTGGTATGCAATCTCAAGTTCGCATCACCGAAGTTATGTCGAGCGGTGGTACTGCCGATTGGTTCGAATTGACAAATTTTGGATCAACTGCAGTTGATATAACAGGATGGAAAGTAGACGATAGTTCATTTGGATTAGCGACGTCGTTTTTGCTTAACGGCGTGACATCCATTGCTCCGAATGAGCGAGTGATGTTTTGTGAAAATGCGAGCGCAGCCTATGCGACAACATTCAGAACATTTTGGGGATTATCTTCAAGCGTTCAGGTAGGAACTTACACTGGTACTCAAATTGGTCTTTCTTCTAGTGGAGATGGCGTGATTGTTTTCGACGCGAGTGGAACAGAAGTGTGGCGAGTAAGTTTTGGCGCGGCTACGGCTGGTTACTCGTTTTATTGGGGATACAATAGTTTAGGAAATTTTGATCCCATGTTTGTGGGCGCATCAAACGTTGGTTTGTTAAGCACATTAGGTACAATTCAAAGTCAGGTTACTGTAAATAGCGCAGATGCTGCAATGAATGTGGGTTCACCAAGCACCTCTATACAACCCGTTAATCCTGTTACAGGTTGCATGGACGCTCTTGCCTGCAACTACAGCAGCACAGCAACAACAAGCGATAACTCTTGCACATACGGACTAACATACTACCTCGATCAAGACGGAGATGGTTATGGCGTTTCGACAACCTCTATTGTTAGTTGCACCGCAACAGTTGGTTATGTTCTTTTAAACACAGATTGTGACGACAACGTTGCTGCTATTTCTCCTGGAGCTTCCGAGAGCTGCGCGAATTTGATAGATGATAACTGTGATGGATTGGTGAATGCCGGTTGTCCGCAAGCGGAAGTAAGTATTGCATCTGCTTCCAATTTCATTCAAGTAAACGAAAACGCAGGAGCAGTATCTATTCCTGTGACCGTTACAAATGCAAATGCACTGCCTATTAATCTTCAATTCTCGCTTTCTGTATACTCGAACGCAACAGAAGGGGTTGACTATACATGGACAAACACCATGACAATTCAGCCATTAACAAACGGGGTGAGCAATCACACCATCACACTTGTAGATGATGCGTTGATTGAAAATGCGGAACGTATTGTTGTGAAAATTGCTTCAACAGACAACGGTGTTGTGAACGCAACCAACAATTACAGAATTGTCTTCATCAAAGACAACGAGCAAGAGAACATTGTTTCTTCAAATGAGCTAAACTTAACTTTGCTTAACAGCTTTTCAAATGGCGCTGCTGGTGCGAACTCTGCAGAAATTGTTGCACACGATGCGCAAAGTCAGCGCTTATTTATTGCGAACAGTATTGCTGGGAAAATGGATATTGTTGATTTTTCAAATCCAGCAGCCCCGGTTTTATTGTCGTCAGTTGTGATGACGCCATACGGAAATATAAATTCGATTGCTGTTCATGATGGAATTGTTGCCGTTGCAACTGAAAATGCAGATCCTCAGGCAAACGGAAAAATTGTATTTTTTGATGCCGACGGAGTTTTTGTGAATGAAGTTTCCGCAGGCGCGATGCCTGACATGATTACATTTTCGAAAGACTACTCGAAAGTGATAACAGCGAATGAAGGAGAGCCGAGTTCTGATTATTCAGTTGACCCTGAAGGTTCCATAACTGTTGTAGATATTACCGGAGGAATTGCAAACCTAACAAGCGCAAACGCAACTCAGATTTCTTTAGCTCAATTCAACGGACAGGAGGTTGCTCTTCGCGCTCAAGGTATAAGAATATTCTCAACTTCTGCAACGGTTGCTCAGGATTTAGAGCCAGAGTATGTAGCTGTTTCAGACGACAACACCAAGGCTTATGTTACACTTCAAGAAAACAATGCGATACTCGTATTGAATTTAGTAACGAACACCATTGAATCTCTTCTTCCACTGGGTTATGCAGATTATTCTGCTGGGTCAGGAAATTCGTTGGATGCCTCTGATCAAAGCGGTGCAATTTTGAATACTTCTGACTTGCCTATCAAAGGAGCCTACATGCCTGATGCAATTTCTTATTCAACCATTAACGGAAGTGGATATGTGTTCATGGCCAACGAAGGCGACTCACGTGAATTTGGTTCTGTGACTGATGCGAATAGAATTTCTTCAAGCACCTTCAACAGTTTGGATGCTACGGCCTTCCCAGACGCAGTAATTCTTCGAAACAATAAATTCTTAGGTCGCTTAAGCGCATTGAAATATTCTGGAGATACAGACGGAGATGGCGACTACGATGAGTTGCATGTGATGGGCTCTCGCTCGTTCACCATTCGCAATGCAGCAACAAACGCATTGGTTTTCGATTCGAAAGATTTGTTTGAAAAGATTACTGCAAACTCTCCGTTAACGGCGGCATTCTTCAATGCATCTAACACAACCGGAGCTGCAACTTCCAAGAACAGAAGCGACGATAAAGGTCCAGAGCCGGAAGGAGTAACCGTGTCTGTAATTGACGGAATACACTATGCATTTATCGGATTGGAGCGCGTGGGTGGATGTATGGTTTTCAATGTTGAAAATCCAAACGCTCCAATTTTTGTTACTTATGTGAACAACAGAACACTAGCGGGAAGCGGTCCTGATTTGGGCGCTGAGGGAATTATTTTCATTTCGGCAGAGGATTCTCCAAATGGACAAGCCATTGTTATTTTGGCGAATGAGGTGAGTAGCACGTTATCGATTTTTGCTGCGAATACTTGCGCATCGCTTTCAGCAGTTGTTTCAACTCCGACAACAACAACGGCATGCGCCGGAGAGTCGATTGAATTATCGGCAACTGTGAATGCTAACGTTAGCTCGCAATGGTTCAAAGACGGTCAGGCTTTTGGAATGATGAACGCAGGATCCATTTCTGCTACGGAAAGTGGTGTTTACCATTTAGAGGTTTCAAATTCGCTTCTACAGTGCAATCACTCATACAGCGACATAGTGGTAACCATTAACGCATTGCCGGTGCTAACAGTTCCTGCAGATGTTACAGTTTGTCAGGGCAATGAAATTCAATTGAGCGCACAAGGTGCCGATAACATTGTGTGGAATGGAACCCTTGCGAACGGTTCGTTCATTACACCAACGGTTTCAGAAGTCTACACGGCTGCAGGAACGAATGAATTTGGTTGCGAGTCTACTCAACAATGGAGTGTTCAAGTGAATGAACTTCCTGTTGTAAACGCAGGTGTAGATGTTACTGTTTGCGAAGGGATATATGTTGAATTCAATGCGACAGGAGCAGTTGACTATGTATGGAGCAATGGAGTATCAAATTCCTACGGAGCACTTCTTTTCAATTCACAGGAGATAACAGTAACAGGAACAAACGCCTTCGGTTGTTCAGATACAGACACCTTGCAAGCAACGGTTTTACCAAATCAAAATTTCTATGAAGACATGGACATGGATGGATATGGTAACGCTTCAACTTTGATCAGTACTTGCGTTCAACCGTTGGGATACATTACCTCTGCAGGGGATTGCAACGACATGAATGCTGCGGTGAACGATGGAATGATGGAAATTTGTAACGATGTTGATGACAATTGTAACAGTCTCGTTGATGATGGATTGACCTTTACGAATTATTACTTCGACAATGATGGAGATGCATTCGGTAATACAACGGATGCGGTATTTGCTTGCGAACAACCTGGTGGCTATGTGCCGGCAGGTGGTGACTGCAACGATAATGCGTTTGGTGTTTATCCGGGGTCGCCTGAATTCTGTAACGGAAGCGATGATGATTGTGATGGATCGATTGACAATGGATTGGTATTCTTGAGTTATTACGCAGACGCAGATGGCGACACATACGGTGACATAAACAACAGTGAAAGTTTATGTGCTGATCCAGGTAGCCTTTTTGTAACAAACGACACCGATTGCGACGATACAAACGCATTGGTTAACCCTGCTGCAACAGAAGTTTGGGAGAACGGAATAGACGACGATTGTAACCCGAGCACAAGTGATGTGAGTGTTGGTGAATTGACTGCATTCGAATTTAATTTATTCCCGAATCCTACTTCGGAAAGAGTTACAATTTCGCGTTTTTCATCGGAGGTTTCCACAATTGAAATATTTAATTCACTTGGATCACTGGTTCACACCTCCACTGTTTTTGGATCGCAATCGATTATCGATGTGTCGGTATTTCCAGCAGGATATTATGTTGTTCGAGTGAATGGATTGAGTAAGACGTTTGTTAAGTTATAATTCATTCTTTTGAAATGAGACAACGGTCCCGTTTTCGGGACCGTTTTATTTTTATAACTCTCTTAACAAATCCTTTACAAAAGGGCGAATTGCTTTCGTTAATCATAACCTGAGATTAATATCAAATTTCTCATTGCGGGCTAATCTTGCACAAGTTTGATTGGCTATGAAGACACTAAAATTTCTGACTATTTTATTCGTCCTATTCCTGAGTTTAAAAGGTTTCACTCAAGATGGTTTAGAGGGCGTTATAGTTGAGAAATTTTATGTCTCTAATCAGGCCGATAATATAGGTAAATTGTACAGTGGTGATTTACCGAAAGGAAGTGTTACCTATCGTATATACGTTGATTTGAAACCGGGATTTCGCTTTCAAGCTGCATACGGATCTCCACAACATCCGCTATTGATAGAATCAACGGCTAACTTCTACAACCATTTAGAAAACGGAAATACGCATCCGAACATTATTCCGGAACGCACATACAAAAAGAATATCACTTTGTTAGATTCTTGGCTCTCTGCTGGTGCATGCGCTGAAGGACATCTGGGTATCTTGAAAGAATACGATGATACCATAAGTGATAAGTTTATCTGTTTTGAAAAAGGTTATTTCAAAGGCAAAAAGAAATCTCTTCCGCTTTATGAAATAGACGGTATGAAACGTTCTAACGTGTTGCCTGTTCCGACTTTCTTTCAAATGGATTTCTTGTCGAAGGTTATCGGAACCACGTCGTCTGAAAAAAGAATTTTCACTGATAACGGCGCATGGGCAGCTTTAGGAAAGGGCTCTTTAGGCGCCGATTCACTGTCAACGAACTGTGTGCTTATTGCACAACTTACTACAGTGGGTGAATTATCATTTGAATTGAATTTGCTTATTGGAGCCCCTAATGGGAGCTCTCAGAAATACGTGGCTCGAAATCCAATTACCGAAGAAAGTGAATGGACTCATCCCGAATTGATTTTCAATTCAAACAGTAAAAAAAATAAATCAAAGAAAAAATAAATCAAATGAAAAAAGGATTACTCTTTATTTCGGCACTTCTTACTTCAACATTGGCGTTTTCGCAAGTAGGATTGGAAGGAATTGTGGTTGAAAAATATTATGTGTCAGATTTAGCTGACTCAACCGATGCTGGCGACAATGGCGCTGTATATCCGTTGCATGTAGGTTCTACCACCTACAGGGTGTATGCGAATCTGCTTCCGGGTTACAAGGTTATTCAATTATTTGGATCTCCGCAGCACACCATGAATGTGAATACGACGACTGCGTTTTATAACGACCCGAATTACGGTTTCAAGGTGTACCAAGGAACAAGTGTAAACAACACGAAAAAGAACACAACATTGATTGATTCTTATTTCACCATTGGTGGAGTGGCGAATGGTTTGTGTGGAGTTTTGAAAACAGAAGACACAGATGGTACCATCGGAAACAATCAAGGCATCTTAGCGAACAACGACGCAACTGCAGGTTTAATGATAACAGGAATTGATGGAGTTGATGGCTTAATGCCAGGCGCACCAATTCTTCCGAATGTATTAGGAATTACAACAGAGTTAGACATTTTCGATCAAACGGTTGGAAACGATTTCACCACAAACGGCGCTGCCATTGCGGCTTTGGGTGGAATGGAAGGAGTAACTCCAAGCAATCACGTATTATTGGGCCAGTTCACAACAGACGGTGTTTTCAGTTTTCGATTGAATTTGCAATTGTCAACTCCTGTTGCCGGAGAAAGTCAAATTTTTGTAGCTGACTCGGCATTAACAGGCGAGTTCGTAGACACGACTTTAATTTATACTTCGCTTCCTCCGGTAATTGATTTAGTTGAAGCAAACGGTGTTGTTTCTGATGTTGATTTTTCTGCTTATCCAAATCCTTGCGAGAATCAATTGACAATAATTCAGTCAAACAACCAAGTAGACAAAGTATCAATGAGATTGATGGATGTAACCGGTCGTGTTGTAATGAACGATGTTTATTGGAGTTCAAAGCGCACGATAGACACAACGAATCTTCCGAGTGGATTTTACACAGTCATGCTTGAAAGACAAGGTCAGATTCATTCCGTGAAATTCGTTAAGAAATAAAATTAGAAAGCTGTTGTCATGAAAAACTTCTTCGCGGTACTTTTTCTTGTGATTGTTTCTCACACTATTTCTGCACAAGGAACCTTGCGCGGAAAGGTGACCGATGAGAAAGGTGAATCTATGTTTGGAGTAATTGTTCGTGCCATAGAGAACGAAGCAATCATTGCCCAAACCGATTTCGAAGGAACGTTTTCGTTGAAGTTTCCAGACAACAATCCATACACGTTGAATTTTATCATTGTCGGATACGAGAAGTTAGAAGAAAAAATTCAGCTTAAGGATAACGCTGTCTTATCGAAGGAGTTCACCTTAATAAATTCTTCCAACGTAATCAAAGGAATGGATGTAGTGGCCAAGCGTGTAAAGGCGAACGATGGCTACATGGAAAAAATGAAAATGAATTCTGCCACAACCTTGGATTTCATTTCAGCTGAAGTTATGAAGAAGACCGGAGATGCGAGTGTAGTGAATGCCATTGCCCGTGTGTCTGGAGTTTCAACGAATGGTGGTTTAATCACGGTGCGTGGTATTGGTGACCGTTACGTTCGCACAACCTTGAACGGTTCACGTATCCCAACGTTAGATCCTTTGACGAATAATATTAAGCTAGATATTTTTCCTTCAAGTTTGGTAGACAACATTGTTATTACCAAGACTCAAAGTGCGGAGCTACCAGGAGATTGGGCGGGTGCTTACATCTCAGTTGAAACTAAGGATTATCCAGATAAGTTAAGTGTGAATATTGAATCGCAGTTCGGTTACAATGCGCAAACGACTTTTCAGAATGTTATTTCTTCAGACCGAAGCAGTACCGATTGGTTGGGATTTGATAATGGTCTTCGAATAAGGGATACAGACAGAATTGTAACTCCGAATTTGGCTCCCTCGACGTATCAGCAAATGGTAGCTTTGGGATTAGGAGATTATTTCGCGCAGCAAGGTATTCAGGGTTGGAATGATGGAGAAGCGCAAGGTGATACTTATTTCAGATTGGGTCTTGTACAATTGGGTCTTTTATCACCTGCACAATTCAACGATCCAACTGCTTTTTCGAATGCCCGGGCGCAATACAATTCCACATACAAACCCCAAGCTTTTGATTTGATTAATCCGAACGGAACCGATTATAACAACGGGTTCAGTAACAATTGGAATACGAAGTTTCGCAGAGCGCCAATTAATTTTTCTCAGAGCTTCAGCGTTGGAGATCAGAAAACATTGTTCGGAAAGGAGTTGGGCTTTATTTTCGGATTTAAGTATGGATCTGCGGTACGTTATGATCCAAATGGAATATCACAACGCGTGGGAGATGAAACCTTGGGTTATTTATTCGAAAGACAGGATAATGCGATAATAAGTCGCGAGACCAATTCGATAAGCGCCTTGTTGAATTTGGCCTACAAGCTGAATAAGAATAATAAAGTTTCTTTATTATTCATGCCGAATATCATTGGCAACAATGATGTAGCAAGCTTTGAAGAAATGCCTCAGGGTTTAGTCAATCAGGAAGCGGCTATTTTCAAAAATATATTTTATGAGCAGCGCAAGCAATTGATTTATCAGTACTCTTCGCAACACTATATTCCTTCGCTTAAATTGAAGTTAGATGTAAATGCCTCCTACACAGATGGAAGCAGCATTGCACCCGATTTTAAGGCCACTCAATACCTACGATTTTTAGACTTTAATACAGTAACCGGTTACGAGTTTGCACCAACTGCAGGCGAAGGAATACGCAGATATGATCGCTACTTAGACGAGAATATTTTCGACGGAAGAATCGGATTTGAATTACCTATTAAATCAAAAATAGAGGGTGTTGCACGTAAGTTTAAATTCGGTGCAGCAACTCAACGTAATTACAGAAAGATTGACAACAACGAGTATAGATTATTTAATGGAAATCAAGGTGTTGTTCAGCCTTTGCTAGATGGAGATTTAAACAACTATTTAAATCCAGACAAGTTTGTTATTCAAAACGGTACGCTCGATTACTATTACATGGATTTTGATTTTGAAAGAAATCACAGTTTTGGTAATAGCAATGTCGATGCGGTTTATGGTTTGATTGACTTCGAAATAAATCAGTCCTTGCGTTTTTCTGGAGGTGTAAGAATGGAGCATACCGATATTTTTACAGATGCTGATTCATTTTATGAATTGGGTTATGGTGTAAATGATATTCGACGAGAGAATGTGGGTGGATTTGCCTTGGTGAATGCTGCGTCCCTTGATCAGTGGAATTTGTTGCCGAGTGGAAGTCTGATTTATAAGTTGAAAACGAAGAAAGAAACACAGAGTAATCTTCGATTGAATTACAGCAAGTCTTTAGCGAGACCGAGCATCAGAGAATTAAGTGATGCTGCAATCTATGACAATGAATTTAGAACTTTGATTTACGGAAATTCAGATTTGAAGATTGTTGAAATCACGAACTATGATTTTCGAGGTGAAGTTTATTTTGGAAATGGTGACAATGTCTCTGCGAGTGTGTTCTACAAAGATTTCCGTAATCACATAGAAATGGGATTTGGTGGTGCGGGTATTACTTGGGACAATATTGAGCAATCGACAGTGCGAGGAATTGAGATTGAAGGGAAGAAACAACTTGGAAAGAATTTCGAGTTTCGTGCGAATCTGACGTTGGTGAAATCAGAGGCAGAATTCGTTCGTAAGGATTTGCAAATTATTGATGGAATAAAAGTCTACACAATCATTGATACGTTGTATCGCCCTATGTTCGGACAAGCACCTTATTTGTTCAATTCGATCTTATCCTATACTGCGGATTCGTTGGGTTTAACAGCTACAATAAGTTACAACGTGCAAGGTCCAAGATTGGTTATTGCTGGTGCGGTGAAAGGAAGACCCGATGTGTATGAAATTCCACGACACTTGTTAGACTTCAAGTTAAGTAAATCAATAGGCGAACACTACAGTGCGAGCATAACCATTCGCGATATATTGAACTCGCCAGTGCGCAGAGCTTATGACCTACCGAATGGTTATGTGGACTTTGACAGATTCAGATACGGAACGAATTTCTTAGTCAGTTTCGCCTACAAACTTTAATTACTGATCGAGATGAAGACATTATTAACGACGATATTCTTTTCAATTTTTGCCGCCCATTACGCTTCAGCTCAGCTGGAGAGAGTGATTATAGAAAAGTACTACTTGAGTGATGCGAACGACGCCACAGACAACTTAGGTGGTGGAATAACAGAAGGTTCTACTACTTACCGAATTTATGTTGATTTAAAACCGGGAACAATACTGAAGCGTATTTACGGAGATGCGGATCATGCATTTTCAATTTCGAGTTCTGAATTGTTTTTTAATAACGCAATAGACGGACAGTCATTTGCTAAAGATTTCATTAAAGGAAGATATTTAGAGAATACGGTTGCCCTAGACACTTGGCTTACGTTAGGTCAGACGGCAAGACAAGGCACGAAGTATTACTATGGTATTTTGAAGAATCAAGATACCGACGGATCTTTTGTAGGTGGCGTAAATAACGATGGAGGAAGTGCTATGATTTCAAGCGGGTTGCTCATTAACGAAGATCCGACATGTGGCATTCCTGTGACTGTTGCAGATGGAATGGATACATTGAACTCAGCACCTTCCAATTGGCAGAGTAACGGTGTGTTGGATTTTTTCTCCGGAACTGATTCTACCATGTTCGGGTCTATAGTTCCGCAGAGCAGTTTCGAGAGTAATAATTTTCAATTAAGTTGTTCCGGAGTCTCAGGGACAGTTGCAGACAGCAATCAAGTGATTATTGCTCAGCTAACAACATTGGGAGAGCTTGCTTTCAATATAAATATCACAGTTGAAGAATTGGTAAATGGGGTTCCGACTGTTGTGAATTATGTTTCCAAAGACACGTTATTGGGTGCAAATGAAAAGTACAATCCTTTTCTTAGCTATCCTTATTCATGTGGATGCAATAACCCGAATTACTTAGAGTACAATTCTTCTTTCGTTTGTTTGGAAGAAGGCAGTTGTATTACTCCAATTGTTTTCGGCTGCATGGACTCCTTGGCATGCAATTACGATCCAGCTGTGAATATTAGTGTAGAGGCTTTGTGTTGTTATCCCGGTTCATGTGCTGGAAGAAACATTGAAGAAGTTTGTCCATCATTGATGGGAAATGACTTCGATATAATGGTTTATCCGAATCCAACAGAATCGAATATCTCATTGAACATCATTTCTGGTATCGATGGAACTTGGAATTACGAAATCTACAATTCGTATGGTTCGAATATGAAATCAGGTTCAATTACCACTTCCGATTTGAATATTATTGTTCCAATTGAAACTTCCGAATTGGTTCCAGGGATTTATCAAATGAAAGTTTCAAATGGAGTAATGAGCAAACACAAATTATTTATTAAGATATGAGATCATTACTTTTAAATACTGTTACCGTTTTTTCTTTGGTTTGCATGGCTGTTCTTCAATCATGTAACACTGATACTCCTGATCAACCAGTTGTTGAAATAGGTAGCGTTAGTGATATTGAAGGAAATACTTACAAGACCGTTAAAATAGGCAGTCAGTGGTGGATGGCAGAAAATCTAAGAGTAACCAAGTTTAATGACGGGCAATTGATTTCCTTCATTGACGAAAATGCCAATGACACCGTTTGGTCTGAAACAAATGAACCAGCATATACAACAATTAACAATGGTCAATTTGGATTGCTCTACAATTATGCCGTTGTTGAATCTTCTCTGAATATTGCGCCAGAAGGTTGGCATGTAGCCACAGATGAAGATTGGAAGGCTTTAGAAAGAGAGGTAGGAATGTCGCAGAATGAATCCACTGCATTGGGTTGGAGAGGTTCAATAGAAGCGGAATTATTGACTGCTAAAAATTCTGTAGGTTGGCCTGAAGGCGCTACTTTATTTGGAAAAGATACTTATCAGTTTAGTGCAAAGCCAGGCGGTTGCCGCGTGTTCAATGGTGAGCTGAATCTGCAAGGGAATACTGCATTTTGGTGGACCGCAAGCACTGATGGAAATGAGGCGTGGTATCGATACTTCGACGCTAGTCAAACGCGAATTTTTAGACAACACACTTACAAAGGATACGGCATGAGTATTCGTTGTGTAAAGAATAATTGATTATGAAAAATGTTGGATCACTCATATTATTTGCGGTTGTATTTTCTGTTCAAATCAGTGCGCAGAAATCAATGGCTATTGGGGGTTATTTTTCTCCAAGCTTCACTTCGCGCTTCACTTCTTCTTCAGAAGAATTGAGTTGGTTGAATACCGATATGAATAACATATCACGAGCTGGATTCGGATATTCGGCTGGGGTTTTTGGTGAAAAAAAGTTTTCTGAAAAGTTATCTGTTCGCGCAGGTTTGGGATATTTAAGTTTGGGTGAAAACGTAGATTCGCTGTCTGCTGTAGGAGTTGATTTATACAAATCCAACTACAGGTTTATTGAACTTCCTTTGGTAGCCTCATATTCTTTTGGCGCTAATAAATATGTTCGTCCTTATGTTTCATTCGGATATGTTTTGAATTATTACATCAATAATAGAATTACGTATTCTTACGCCGGATCAAACAATGAAGAAACACAATTAGTCAAGAATGATTTCAATGCAATAAATCATGCGTTAAGAGTATCCTTTGGATACGATTTTGTCTTGGATAAGAAATGGAATATGAGAGCCGAATGTTACGCTGCTTCGTTTGTGTCATCTTTAACTGAGCAGGGAATAAGTAGACGTCCAGTTGCACTCGGAATTTCAATTCATTTAAGAAAGAGTAAATAATTTTTAACTCTTTTTTCTTTAAAAAGCTTCGTTAACCCAATGTGAAGAAGGGTTAATACAAGTGAAACATATCGGCCGATTTGTTTAACAAAACCACAAAGTCATCTTCATTTTAAAGGTTTATTCAAAGAGCATCTTTGCTCCAAAATAAAATAAACAAATGAAAACTAATCAAAACATTCTCAAGGCCGTAGCTTCTTTTGCTTTGGCTTTTGGTGCCTTTGCGAGTGCACAGGCACAGTCTAACTTAGGCGCATCTTGCGGATGCCCTTCTGTAGCAAGCAGACCGACCGTCAACGTTACCAGTCTTCCTGGTTATGTTGCTATCAACGGAACATTCGGTGGTGAGCTAACTCAAGGTGCAACTTTTACTTGTGATAAGACTTACATTCTTGACAAGAAAATTTACATTCCTGCTGGTCAATCTTTGAACATTGCACCGGGAACGGTTATTAAGGGAGCTTTGAACAATGTTCCTGCAGAAGCAACTGCTTTGATTATATCTCGCGGAGGTAAAATTAACGCAGCTGGAACGGAGTCTTGTCCTATTGTATTCACTGCTGCTGCAGATCCAATGGATGGTACCTATGCCATTTCAAACATTGGAAAGTGGGGTGGGGTTGTCGTTCTTGGAAAAGCTACGAACAACTTAACCTTAGCTGCGAACGGTCCATTCGTTCCAGGTGGTTCGGGTAAATTAGCTGTTGCTGATGGTCTAGGTACAGTTGAAGGTTTCGCGACAACCAATCCTCAGGATCAATACGGAGTTGCGATATCGACACCAGCTAGTGTTGTTTCAGGAACTATTCCAACACCGAATACTTATTCATTTACTCAAGTTGTTTCTTCATCAACAGCTACCACTATTACACTTTCAGCTAACGGAAGTTCTGCTCTTCCAGGTATGCTTGTTTCAGGTACAGGAATAGCTGCTGGAACCTTAGTTTCATCTGTTCAAGGTAACGTTGTTACATTAAACACTGCTACAACAGGTGCTGTAACTCAAGCTACTTTTGACGGAGCATTTGCTTTGCCAGCGGGAACTACTGGTCAGTTTTTCACAGGTACAGCTCCAACTTATACATCAGGAACTGGTCCTTGGGTTGGAAACATTAACTATTCTGCCCCGTTCGTATCAGGCGGTGCTGCATTCGACGACAACGATAACTCAGGTGTATTGAAGTACGTTTCTATTCGTCACTCAGGTGCAATCTTAGCAGTAGGTGCAGAAATCAACGGTTTAACCTTGGCTTCTGTAGGAAGAGGAACAACTGTAGATCATATTGAAATTGTTTCTTGTGCAGATGATAACATTGAAATTTTCGGTGGAACTGTAAACTTGAAGTACATCACAACCTTGTTTGGTAACGATGATATGTTCGACTACGATTTAGGTTGGAAAGGAAAGGCTCAGTTCTTCTTCGGAATGAAAAATACAGCTTCCGGAACAAGCCCTGATAACGACAATGGAATTGAGGCTGATTCGGATGACAACGCTTCGAACGTGGCCCTAAGATCTCATCCTGTGTTGTACAACTTTACAATTCTTGGAAATGCAAAGGCAACACCAACAGCAGATAACAGAGGATTAGCTGGAGCAAACTTCAAGGATGGCGCTGAAGGTGAATTGTACAATTCAATTTTTGCAAATTTCAAGAACGGAATTAACCTTGCGAAGTCACTTTCTGGTACACCAGCAAGAACTTACAACGCATGGCACAACTGGAGAACTGCTGGTACTACTGAATCTCCGAATACAAATACTGCTGCTGTAGCAAACAGCTTGGTAATTAAGTGCAACACTATTGTAATGAACAGCGCAACTACAAACTCGAACGGTTTAGGAGTTGATGCGAGCAGCTCAACTGCAAACGCAACCGCTGCAACAACTGTTACGGGTGGTGAAATGGATCAGTTTACCAATGATGGTAATGTCGTAACAACTGCTGCTATCCCAGGTTTCAGTTATGCATTTACTGTTGACGCATCAACAAATGCGGTTACTGTTAAGAATGATGTTACTCCTAATCCAGCTCTAGGTATTGCAGGTTGTCCAACACCTCCGGTAGATGGTTTCTTCGAACCAGCTAACTACCGTGGTGCATTCTCTTCTGTAAACGGAGAAAACTGGTTGTCTAACTGGACGTATTCACAGGTGTTGAACGCTACAACTGGCGTTCGTGCATGTGCTACCGACTTGAATTTAGATGGCACTACAGATGTAAATGACTTCTTAATTTTCGCTCCGGCATTCGGAACTTCTTGTAACTAAAAAAATAAAAAAATTGGTCTCTGCAAAGCCCACGATTCGTTGGGCCTTGCGGAAGCCATAAATAAAAAAACATGAAAGCAATAAAGTTTATACTTGGATTAGGCTTGATGGTAGCATCGTCAAGCGTTTTCTCACAAGGCTTGCAAGGCATAGTCGTTGAGAAGTATTATCAGGCAGATGCTAACGATGTTGCTAATGCAACATCAAATGGTGCAGTTACTCCATTAACAACCAACTCGGTTACTTACCGTGTGTATGTTGACATGGCAGCAGGATATAAGTTTAACAGCTTATTCGGTAACGCAGCGCACAACTTAACGGTTAACACAACCACAGGATTTTACAATGATCCTTCTTACGGAACGTCATTGAACCCAGGAACTATTTCTGGTGTTAACATTAGAAAGAACACGGCTATGATCGACTCTTGGTTCACCACAGGTGGAGCAGCAGGATCTAAAGCGGGTGTTTTGAAGTCTGAAGATACAGATGGAACTGTAGGACATGCAACTGGATTATTAGCAAACAACCCTGGTGGATGTTTCGGTCTTTCAATCATGGGTACTTCAGGTCAAGATGGTTTCTTACCAAGTTCAGGAACAACTTATATCGTCCCAAACGGATTAGGTTTAGGAACAGCATTGGATGTATTGGATCAAACAAACGGTGGTTCTATCGTTCTTACGAATGGTTCAATCGCTGCATTGGGTGGTGTTCAAGGTCCAACGTCTTCAAACATGGTACTTGTAGCACAATTCACTACTAACGGTCAATTGAGTTTCGCGTTGAACTTGCAAATTCAAAACATTGCAACTGGTGTTGCTGAGAACTACGTTTCTTCAAGCCCAACAGGTGCTGAATTAACGCATCCTTCTCTTACTCTTGTTCCAAACGTTGCTCCAACAATTTCGCTTACCGCACCTGCAGCAAACATCATTAATGGAACAGCTATGACTTTCACAGCTACTGCTGCTGATGCAAACGGAACTGTTTCAAGTGTTTCTTTCTACTTAGACGGTGTGTTGTTGGCAACTGACAACACTTCTCCATACAATGCTTCTTACACAGCTGCTGCAGGATCTCATACATTATATGCTGTTGCACTTGACAACGACTGCGTAAGCACAACGTCTTCAACAGTATCTTTCACATCAGCTGCTAACCAAGCGCCTACCGTAACTGTAACTGCTCCAACAACGACTGTTGCTGGAACTGTTTTAACATTCACAGCTTCTGCTTCTGATGTTGACGGTACAGTTTCTCAAGTTGAGTTCTTTGTAAATAACGTTTCTGTAGGTGTAGATAACTCAACACCTTATTCTGTTACATACACTGCAGTTCTAGGTTCTGGTCAAACAGTTAAGGCTGTTGCTACAGACGACCTAGGTCTTACTGCTACTTCAAACATCGTAACCATGAACGTTCTTGCTAACGTTCCTGCTACTGTTTCATTGACTGGCCCATCTGCTTCTGGAATTTATTCTAGTTACGTGAGTGCTGCTGCTGGAACATTAACTCCAATGACATTCACTGCTGATGCTGCTGATTCTGACGGAACAGTAACTCAAGTTGAATTCTTCGTTGATGGAGTATCTGTTGGTGTTGATACATCAAGCCCATATTCTGTTGTTTGGAACAGTACTTCAGGAACAAAGGTTGTTACTGCAAAAGCTACAGATAGCAACGGTGCTATTACAACTTCAGCAACATTAACTTTAGTGATCAACGATTTGCTTGCATTGCCATACGAAGTTGTTTCTGTTTCTCAAACATGTGAATTACCGACGTATTGCGTGCCGGTTGCTGCTGCTTTGACTAACCCAGTAAACGACGTAAAGGGATATGATGTAGTAATGAATTACGATGCTACGAAAGTTGTTCCTACAGGTAACGTTACAGTTTATAGCGCATTGGTAAACCCTGCTTTAATAGACGTAGCTACTTCATGGATTTCTGGTGAGTTGACTATTTCTTTAAGTTTCAAAGGAACTGCTCCTGCTAGTTCTGAATTCAACGGAACAGGAAATCTATTCTGCGCTGAGTTCACTCGTTTGGCTGGTTTAGCGGCTTTTGATCAATCTCAGGTATCTGTTTCTTTCATGCAAGAAAGTTACATTACAGGAGTTCAACAGAAGCCTGTAACTGCTAACAATATTTTTTCTACGACACAACAAAACTATGTTGCGAACTTGCAATACGGATTTGATGGTTCTGCGATTTCTTACGACGCTGCATCTCCAAATACATATTTGGTGACTAACATTTTTGGTGCAACGGGTACTACAATCAACAACCCGACTACTCCTGTAACTCCAAACGTTGCTGGACAATTCACACACAACTTAGGTAACGGAACGAACGTGTCTATCCAACGCGACATTAACAACTTGAACACTATTCAATTGATTGTTAACGCGGCTGATGCGATCATAGCTAAAACACTTTTACTGAACCAGTACACAAGTGCTACCGCTCCTTCTATCTACGCAATGCTTTCAATGGACGTTAACTTGGACGGAGTAATCAGTTCTGGTGACCTTACTCAAATGAAGCAAAGAACTACCTTGGCTATCCCAGAATACCAACAAGCTTGGAACTATAACAATCAGGGTGTTTCAAACGGACAACCATCTAAAGACTGGATCTTTGTAGATGCTACTCGTATTGCTACTGCAGCTTACCAAATCTCTTCTACTTTCCCTGCGAATAACTTAATCGGTTACTCAAAAGGAAAAGTTCCAGTTGTTCCTTTTGTACTTGCTGCAAATCAAACAGGTTATAGCGCAACTAACGCTACTTGTCCATTGGTTTTAACAGAAAACTACAAAGGTGTAATGTTAGGTGATGCAGACGGATCTTATAGCGCTTATGCAGCAGATGGTATCTTGAAGACTAACGAGTCTGATTACATCTTGGTAGATTTAGGAAATGCTATTGTTGAAGGAACGAAAGTTTCTGTTCCAGTTGCATTTGTTTCTGAAGAGCCAGTTAACGCATTCGATATCGCGTTACAAGTAAACGAAAATACATTGTCTTACGTATCAATGGAAGACACTCAGTTGGGTTCAGAGAGCGATGCTTTCTACAACAACAACGACAAGACTTTCCGTTACACGGCTTTGAACATGAACGATTTCTCTTCAAATGCAAGAGTGGTTTACATTACTTTCGAAACAGCTGATGGAAAAATCACTGAGAAAGATTTAACAGCTGAATTGGGATTGTTAAACGGTAAGCAAACTGAAGTGAGATTTGTTAAATCAATTCAGACTGGTGACAACGCAATTGACATTTACCCAAATCCATCTAACGGTATGTTTACTGTAATGTCTCACGTAGACGGACAAGTAGATATCGTTGATATCGCTGGAAAATTAGTGTTCCCAGGAGCTATTGTAAAAGCAAATCAAGTAATAGAAGTAAATATGCCTGACCTAAGTGCTGGAGTATATTTCGTTCGTTTCTATAGCAACAACGCCTTGTCAACAAAGCGCCTTGTTATAAGCGAATAACCAAACATGGTTTGAATTTGTTTAAAGAAAAGGTTACTCACGGAGTAACCTTTTCTTCATTTTATTACAATAATGTTATGAAGAAACTTATACTCGTTTTTACTCTAGCACTCGCTGGATTTTTTTGTTCAACGGATGTTCAAGGTTTTAATAGAAATTCTGAAGAATTATTGACTTTGACAGACACTGTAGTATTCGACTTATCATCGGCCACGTATTCCAACAGTGGTGGAATTTATTACATAGATATTCCGGTGTTGATTTATTCAACCAACACTGGAATTAATGCATTGGATTTTTGGTTCAATTTTAATTTGAACAAAATGACCTATGTAAGCACAGTTCCGT
>Ga0208483_1000043_pt1 | contig 25606 bp, 21 predicted proteins | sample LakMenE01Jun11ns_FD_150659 | JGI IMG/M metagenome (GOLD analysis project Ga0208483, IMG submission 150659) | Freshwater microbial communities from Lake Mendota, WI - 01JUN2011 deep hole epilimnion ns (SPAdes) | ecosystem: Environmental > Aquatic > Freshwater > Lake > Epilimnion/Euphotic zone ... | reverse complement strand
GAAATTGGCGGTTCAGTGGTTAAATGAAGCTCTGTGCTTCGTATCAAGTTAAGTGCTGGCAGACAGTTTAGTGCTTCGAAATCGCCAACTTCTTGTAGCTGCAAAACGTTATGAGCAGACCTAAACCATTAACAAGATTTATTTTCTAAATTTACATTCTTCGAACAAACCACCATGCACACCCCACTCGACATCAATCGCGAAAACCTCACCATCATGGGAGTCGAATTCCCAGATTTGAAGTCGCTCGAAAGCGCCGCTAATGCCATTGGGAGTAATATGTTCAATGGATTCAAACCAACGGCTGAACTCGTTCATTTATATATCGATCTAAAAAACAAACTCATCTCCGATTCAGACCTCCTTGCTAAACTGTATCTTCTGTATGGGAAATAGTTAAGTATTTTCCTCAACCCCAACGCCGAAGAAAACTCCATTCCTCGAAGAGATTCGTCGCCGACATTCGCGTAGCATTCCTCCGCTTATGCGGAGATTAACTCCTCTATTCACCGCAAAAAATGCGGAGATAATTGCCCGTGCGGAGAATAATCCGTACATTCACCGCAAATAATGCGGAGAATAATGAGCTTCATACACCAACTGCCCCAATGGCCCGAGTTCGAATTTGATTCGGAAAAAATCCTACCACTTGTTGGTAGAGTCCGTAATCTGCAAGGACAACTGTCTGGAAAAATGGAGGCTATAGGCTTCAACCTGAAAAATGAAGCCTACCTCGAAGCACTATCGTTAGACGTCATCAAATCAAGCGAAATCGAAGGGGAACTATTAGATCTCGATCAAGTGCGCTCTTCCATTGCAAGACGACTGGGCATGGAGGTTTCAGGGATGACACCCGCCGACAGAGAGGTAGAAGGAGTGGTTGAAATGATGATGGATGCCACACAAAATGTCAAGCAAAAACTCACTTCGGAAAGACTATTTAGCTGGCACTCGGCTATGTTCCCCTCTGGAAGAAGCGGCATGTATAAAATAATTGTAGGAAACTGGCGCGACGATTCAACGGGGCCTATGCAAGTGGTCTCTGGGCCTCTTGGAAAAGAAAAAGTACACTTTCAAGCTCCCGATTCAAAAAAGATCAAAAGAGAAATCCAAAAATTTCTCGCTTGGTTCAATTCAAACTCAAGCTTAGACCCTGCAATTCAAGCGGGCATTGCACATCTTTGGTTTGTGACAATTCACCCGTTTGAAGATGGCAATGGAAGAATTACTCGAGCCATTACTGATATGATTTTGTCGCGCTCCGAGACCTCTTCTCAACGCTTCTACAGCATGTCTTCTCAAATCAGATTGGAAAGAAAGAGATACTACGAGATGCTTGAAAAAACGCAAAAAGGAAACCTCAACATTACTCCGTGGATGGAATGGTTTCTTGAATGCCTTGAACGAGCATTAATTTCTTCGGATCAAATAGTAAATAAAGTTCTGCAAAAACATCAGTTCTGGGTAGATAACAAAGAAATCCAATTCAACGAACGACAAACCCTAATGTTAGAAAAACTACTCGATGGCTTTACTGGAAAACTGAATTCAACGAAATGGGCTAAAATAAACAAGTGTTCCCCTGATACCGCCCTTCGAGACATTCAAGACTTGTTAACTAAAAACATTCTCGAAAAAGAACCCGGTGGCGGAAGAAGCACCAGTTATATTTTAAAGTAAAAAAAATCGCCAACGGCATTCCTCGAAGAGATTCCTCATAGAGATTCGCGAAGCATTCGTAACTTAGTCCTCCCCCCATGAAAACACACACCCCACTCCAATACTCCCAATTTGTTTTTGTTTTCGCGATAGCACTTACTTTAACGATTTCTGCTTCCGCCCAAACCAAAATCGAAGGAACTTACGATCGAACGCAAAAGAAATTTATTCCGAAAAACGAAATCTATCGCATTTACGATTTCAGAGATGGATTGGCGAATTTTCGAACCAACGATAAAAAGGGAATTATTGATACCTTGGGCAATGTGATCGTGCCAATGAAGTACGACGAAATTGAGCCGTTCATGGACGGTGTGGCACGCGTGGAAATTTTCGGGGACTACCCTACCCATTACGGATACATTGACGAACAAGGAAACGAAGTGCTTCCTGTTATCTATACAGATGCTGATGATTGGTTCTACCGCAGTATGCGTTTCTCTGATTTAATTGTTGTTGGAATAGATCAGAAATACGGATGCTTCGATAAGAAAGGAAAAAAAGTCCTTCCCATGGAATACGGGGGCATTGGAAACTATTCAAGCGGATTAGCCACCATTTACAAAGACGGGAAAATGGGGTGCATAAACAAGGAAGGAAAGATTGTCATTCCTATCATCTACGAAAGAATAAGCGACTTCGGATTTGAAACAACTACAGTTCAAAAAGACGGCAAATGGGGAATTATTAATAAAGCCGGAGAGGTTGTATTACCCATCATCTACGAAGCAGAAATTCGCTTCAGCGGCGAACTAGCCATTACGAAACTCAATGGGAAATTCGGTGCTATCACGAAAACAGGGACCGTGCTCATCCCCTTTCAGTTTGAAAGCCTCGCTTACTTCCGTGAAGGATTGGCGCATGCCATTCTAAATGGCAAACATGGATTCATCAATGAAAAAGGGGAAACCATAATTCCATTCGAATGCGATTGGGCTGGAAATTTCAACGAAGGATTTGTCATTGCGAAGAAGAACAACCTTTGGGGTCATTTAAATCTTGAAGGAAAAATTACCACTCCGTTAGAATACGAGCAAACCGGCGACTTCAATCGCGGTGTGGCCAACGTGAAGAAAAACGGAAAATCGGGAAGAGTCAACACCCAAGGGAAAATTGTTCTCCCCTGCAAATACGACGGCATTAACGGCTCCTTCTCCGACAGCAGAATGATCGTGAGCATCAACTTCCCCGAAGGAAGAAAAAAAGGTTTCGTAGATGAGGCCGGCAACGAAGTCATTCCGTGCATTTATTATGATGTGAAAGCCTTCACAGGCGGAAAGGCCAACGTGCAGAAGGAGAAAGATGGAAAGTGGATTTTCATTGATGTGAATGGGAAAGAGGTGTAGTAGTAAATTTGTTGTGTCGATGTCAGCCTTTATACTGTTTAACAACCTTTGTTTTGACCCGTGGTTGAGAAACTAAAAGAAATAAGTAAGAATCATTCATAATGGAACAGAGGAAAACGAAGGTAATTATTGAAGATATAATACAATCTGTACATTTTTTACCTAAACCTATTTTGGAAGATGTACTGCGGTACTTTCAACATTTAGAATACCCTAAAAACTATTTCTTACTGAAACCGGGCAAGCCTTGCAAGCACATTTGGTTTATGACAAAAGGCGCCGTAAGATACTATTACACCAATGAGCAAGGGAAAGAAATGAATACATGGTTCAGCATGGATAGCCAAGTAATTGCAGATACCTCGAGTCTTGTCAAAAATGTACCATCTCAAGAAAGCATTCAACTGTTAGAAGATAGTGAAATGTATTCCATTGAATATACTTCACTGCAAACCTTAATTCAAAAACACCATGCATTTTCACTTTGGTATATTAAGTTGGTGGAGTTGCATTACATAGCACAAATTGAAGATAGACTTACAGATTTGCAATTTCTAGATGCAAAGCAACGATACCAAAAATTGTTAAGCCTATATCCAGATATTACAAACCGAATTAGTCTTGGTAATATAGCGTCCTACCTGAATATTACTCAGGAAACACTAAGTAGAATCAGGTCTGGCAAGCCCTAAACATTTTTTGATTTACATCAAAAGTGCTCAGTAGTAAACTTCTCAATTTTGCAGCGAAACTATCAAGTCAAACAAAATTGAAGTAATATGAATGTAACTCCCTTTTTTGAAAACTTCATCGATGCATATATCGAGCAGTTCAGTTGGTATTCAGCATTTGCTTTTCCTTTCTTTATCATTTTTTGGATAGTAGGCAAAAAGTATTTTAAAAAAATAAGAATTCAGGAAAAGGAAAGAGCAAAGCTGCGACATTTCAAACACGACCTTGGATACTCAGTAATTACATTTTTTGTTTTTGCAATTGTGGATGTTTGCATTCTATACTTGGAAAGCAAAGGATATACAAAAGTCTATTTCAACATCAGCGAATATGGCTATTTGTGGTTAGGGCTTAGTTTTTTCATTGCACTCTTTCTAGATGATATGTTTTTCTATTGGAGTCACAGAGCGATGCACTTGCCAAGATTTTATAAAATTTTTCACAAGGTACATCATGAAAGTACCGACCCATCACCACTAACTGCTTTTGCTTTTCATCCCACGGAAGCTGTAGTTGAATACTTTGTCGGCTTTGTTTTACCGTTTATACTTCCACTGAATTTTGGAGTATTAATTGCCTGGCAAATCTTCTCCATGTTAAACAATGTTTTAGGTCATTTAGGTTATGAAGTTTACCCGAAGGGTTGGGTCAAATTCCCACTATTGAAATTCAAAACTGCATCAACGCACCACAATATGCACCACCAATTGTTTAACGGCAATTATGCTTTGTACTTTACTTGGTGGGACAAATGGATGGGTACAGAATTTAAAGACTATGAAACTCGCCACGAACAAATCTTTGAAAGAAAAAATAGTAAAAAATCCACCGAAGACCAGTATTCACTTACCGTTTCTGAACGAGAGTTATCTGCAATCAAAGGGCAAACTAGCAAAAACGCTTCACAAAAAGCATAAGTTTCCACATATGTTTTTGGTTGATCCTGTGAATTTGAGACTGAAGAAGGCAAAACCATTTTGTTAATCAGAAAGAACACTCATTTTTTTCAAATGAAAAAACCGATTTTAGTAGCCATTTCACTATTAGTTACAAGTCATATTTGTGCTCAAGGAGTTCTTGAAATATTGAGGGGAAACAAGCACGCACATTACATAAACTATTTCGATAAGGATTTGGATAGTTCTGCAAAATGGAACTTTTTTAATCTTAATCGCTTTACAGTAAACTATGAAGACAAAGCACTAAACACGGTCTCTATTGAGGGACAACTTACTTATCAACTCAAACCTTGGCTCGGAATTTCAGCAGGAGGTGGTTTTTATGGTGAATTGTTTGTTCCTGCTATTGGTTTAAGTCTTTCTTACATGAATAAAAAGGAAGACCTTTTTATTCAATTATATCCAACTGCAGTTTTTGTAGAAGGACAGGTAGCACCAAGTGTTTTAGGTCTCCTAATCTGCACTCCAAAATTCAGTAAAAACTGGGGGCTTTCTTCACAAATTTTATTTTCCGCTGATCCGTTTGAAGTAGCTCAGATTATAAGAATTGGTGCCGATTACCAAGAAAAAATTCAGTTTGGGATAGGTGTTGATATGACTCAAAACTTTGAATCAAAGAATTTAAATTTTAACTTCGGACCGTTTGTTAGATTTACCTTCTGATTCTGCAAGAGATGTAAAGTAGGAATAGCTTTATCTTGAGCTAATTATGGATTTAGAATTTATCTTTGGCGTTAAAAGTAAATGAAATAGAATAAAATACGAAGAACAACCTATTCCATTCTTGAAGAATGAATCAAACCATATACTCCGACGATAACCAGAATGAAATTCGAGTTTCTGAAATCAAGAAAATCGAAAGTGACGTTGCGTTCAAAGGATTAGGAATAAAATATGTGGCTTCGGGTGAAGAGACTTATTACGCGAATGGAAAAAAGTTCATGGTGCGTGAAGGAGAATACATCATCGGAAATGACTTTACCAAGTCCATCGTTCAAATAAATCAAGAAAAAGTAGTAGAGGGTATATGCATTGATATCTCCACTCAAATTGTTTCCGATGTTGCTGAGTATTACGATCTGCAGGCCTCTAACCTGAAAGAGTTTCTGCTCTCAGATCAATTCTTTGTAAACAGATACAACGTCAAGAACACAAGCATCGGATATTCACTTTCAGAGATTAACAAGAAAATTAAAAACGGAAGTTTCGCAAATAGCCTTCAGGAACAAGAACTCTTCTACAGTTTGGCGGAATCGATCATTACCGATCAACGATTCATTTTCGATCACCTGAACAATCTCGACTTCAAAAAGAACATCACCAACGAAGAAGTATTCAGATCAATTCTTCAGGCGAAAAATTTCATAGACGAACATATTACCGAGAATCTATCTCTCGATGAGATTTCATTAAACATTGGAATTTCGAAATACCATTTCATTCGCGTATTCAAGCAAGCCTTCGGCGTCTCGCCTTACCAATACCAAAAAAGAATCCGACTCGATCGCGCCAAACTTGATATTACCCAAGGAATTAGCATCCTGGAAACAGCAATAAAATATGGGTTTTCAGATGTCCCCACCTTTTCGAAAGCGTTTAAGCAGCAATTCAATCTAACCCCAGGCGCTATTCGAATTAGCAATTTTTGACAACTCCGTTTTTTAATTAAAACTTTTCTTTGTCGAAAATTAACTTATGCCTCGTTTCATTCTGTTTTTGCTTTTTGGAATTTCATTGTTCCAAACTTCAGCGCAGCTTACTCGCAAACCATTGCTTGGCGCTCGCATTGAATACGCCAATGAGAACGCAACCTCCGGTTGTAAAGTGGTGCAGGTCGTTAGAGGCACCAGCGTTGAATTGAAGCTTCAAGAAAACGACATCATACTTAAAATCGGAGACAAAGATTTCAAGTCTTCGGAAGAATTCACGAAGCTGTTTCTCAACTACACACCCGGACAAGAAGTTCAACTTTCTGTTCTGCGCGGAAAAAAGAAAATCACGCTAAAAGCCAAAGTCGTTGCTCGTCCATTCGAAACCGACGACAATGCGGAGGTGATCTACGACGAAGCCAATTTCAGAGGTGGCCAGTTGCGTGTCATCATCAATAAGCCCTTCAAAGAAAACAAAATGCCCGCCATGCTTTTTGTTCCGGGATATACGTGCAGCACTATTGACGAACTAACGAACGACCATCCGTATAAACGAATTATTGATGCTTACGTTGATGCTGGTTATACGACCATGCGTATTGAAAAAAGCGGTTTGGGCGACAGTAAAAACACGCCGCCTTGCGAGTCTTGTGATTTGTTGGATGAGATTGAAAATTTCGAAGTCGGATTGAAAAAACTGAAATCACTTTCGTATATCGACACCAATCAAATCATTATTGTTGGTCATTCCATGGGAGGAATAATCGTTCCTGCTATTAGCGCAAAAAACAACGTTGCCGGAGTAGTCGTTTATGGCACCACCGCCAAGTCTTGGTTTGAATATCAATTGGAAATGTATCGCGTTCAAAACGCCTTAGCGGGAATGAATCCAATTGAAGTGGAGCAATCTGTTGTTGAGCAGTACGATTTGAATTACAGGTATTTCGTTCAGAAGGAAAGCCTAGAAGAATTGGCCAAAGATGCAAAAGCAGACTCTGTATTAAGAAGCGTTTGGGGGTATGATGGAAAAGGAAAAATCTACGATCGCAACGCTGAATACTGGAGACAGATACAAGACTATCCGCATTTGGAAAATTGGAAGAACACAACAGCGAAAGTTTTGGTTCAATTCGGAGAGTCGGATTTCCAAGCCTTTTCGAAAGCCGACCACCAACAAATCGTGAACACCGTAAACCACTTCCACCCCGGAAATGCAACACTCATCTCCTACCCTTCTACAGACCACTACTTCGCGAAATCGGGCACCATGCAAGAAGCGTATGACAAATTCGCAAATGGACAGATTCAGCAATTGTTCGATGAATACAATCAAGAAGTTGGACTATCAGCTGTGAAATGGAGCAATGAAATACTCTCGAAGAAAGATGAAGGCATAGTAACTGAAAAAGGATGGAAAAAATTAAATACTGAACGTTACCCGGGCAAGCAAGATGACATCACATTTATCAATGAAAAAGAAGGTTGGTATGTAAACGGATACGGAAGTATTTATCATACGCAAAATGGTGGCGAAACCTGGGAAAAGCAATTGGAAAAGAAAGGAACGTTCTTCCGTTGCATTGCCTTTGTTGACAGTTTACGCGGATTTGCCGGAACGGTTGGGACTGATTATTTTCCGAATGTAACAGACACCATTCCTCTATACGGAACAAGCGATGGTGGCAAAACCTGGAATCCAGTTTCGTATACCGGTCCTTATGTTAAAGGTCTTTGCGCTATGGATATCGTAAAAGAACAATTCATCAATCACGGAAAAACCGATTATAAAGTTCACATCTATGCGGTTGGCCGTGTGGGCTCTCCAGCAAATCTGATGGTGTCGCACGATGGAGGGTTAACCTGGACTTCTAACAGCATGGACAAAGATTGCAAAATGCTCTTCGACATTAAAATGTTTGATAAGAACAATGGATTTGCTTGTGCAGCGTCTGATGAGGATTTAGAAAAATCAAATGCTGTTATCCTAAAGACCAGTGACGGAGGAAAATCATGGAAAAAGGTTTATCAATCTGAGCGTCCATTTGAATGCACTTGGAAGGCCTCGTTTCCAACAAAGGAAGTTGGCTATGTAACAATACAATCCTACAACCCAGATCCGAATGTGAAACAACAGCGCATTGCAAAAACCGCTGACGGAGGAAATTCTTGGCAAGAAATTAACCTTGTTGAAGATGCCGGTGCAAGAGAATTTGGCATTGGGTTTATCGATGAAAATCATGGATTCGTTGGCACCATGAACAGTGGGTATGAAACCAAAGATGGTGGCCTTACGTGGGCTCCCGTGAACCTTGGAAAGGCTTGCAATAAGATCAGAATTTACAAAGATGCCAATGGGAAAGTGTATGGTTATTCTATTGGTGTGGATGTAATGAAAGGAGTGTTTGAGTAACAAATTGAGACGTTAATCGTCACTATCAAAAGAACTATTAATTTAAAGAATATGAAAAGTCGATTTCTCCTCGTGCTTACGTTGCTATTAAGCATGCACCAACTCATCGCTCAAACTACAGCGTCTCAAAAAATGGATGAGTTCATAGAAAAAAAAGCAGATGGCTTCAACACATCATATGAAAACAGGGATGTAAAGACATACAACGCATTGCTTTCCGAATATCTGTCGATATATGAAAAATTATCTACTGATGAGAAAAAGAAAAACTCCTACATACTCAACAATATCTACTACACACTTTCTTGCACTTATTCCCTCTTAAACGATAAGGCATCAGCACTTAAGTATTTTAAAAAAGCAATTGAAGCTGGTTATAACTATTACGGCCATGTCCAACTTGATACAGACTTAGACAATATCCGAAACGAGAAAGAATTTCTGGAACTCAATAAAAAACTGAAGTCTACCGGCGACTATCTTTCTATTCTAAAAAGAGCCGGTAAATACAACTTGTCAGACAATAGACCAGTCCCTGCATTCAGCTATCAAGCAAGCGACAATGCAAACCTTGTGGCATTGCGAAAAGGATTAAATCTCGATAGCATAGCCGGACAAGGTTCAGACGTGTTGCAAATTTTAAATCTCATGCATTGGATCCACGATTTAGTTCCTCATGATGGAATGAATGGTAATCCGGAAGTGAAAAATGCAATGAGCATGTTGGAGGTCTGCAAAAAGGAAAGCAGAGGATTAAATTGCAGAGGGCTTGCATTGGTTTTGAATGAATGCTATTTGTCTTTGGGTATTAAATCTAGAGTTGTTACGTGTTTACCAAAAGACAGCCTGAAGATTGACCAAGATTGCCACGTGATTAATTCTGTTTATTCCGAATCGCTTAAAAAGTGGATTTGGATAGACCCCACATTCGACGCTTATGTAATGAATGAAAAAGGAGCACTGTTAAGTATTGAAGAGGTTCGAGAGCACTTGATCAGTAACAAAACCCTCATTCTAAACCCGGATGCCAACTGGAACAATCAGAGCACACAAACCAAAGAAGACTATCTTGAAAATTACATGGCGAAAAATCTATACATACTCGAATGTCTATCATCTAGCGAATACAACATGGAAACAAGTGAAGAAGGTAGAACTTTCAAATACATTAAGCTTCTTCCGTTGGATTATTTTGAACAAACCCCTGATAAAACAGAAGAAAAAGGAGAAAAAAGCAATACGCTTTGGATTACCTATAAAACCAATAACCCGAATGTGTTTTGGGAGCATTAATGCTTCTCAATCTTGTTAAATAACAAGCAGCAAAATGAAAAGCAATCAGAAAATCATGCAATTCCTTTACGGGGGATTCACAGCATTAGGAATTTTTCAAGCAATACGTGGAGAATTCAATCAAGCTGCTATTCACTTGGGCATTGCACTTGCCTTCGACCCTTTCAACCCAAATCAAACATGGAAGGAACGTCCACTCTGGCAAAAAGCAGCACTGCTAATTCACCTCGGATTATGCGCAGCATTCTTTGGCTACCAAATTGGATTCAACGATAAATAACTAATTAAAGTTCTTGCTTGAGTAACTTAGCTAGCGGTATTTCAAACCATATTTTAAAAGATGAAAACAAAACTAACCTTCCTTATCCTACTGACTTTTGTATCAATTAGCAGTCAGGCGCAATTACTCTATAAAATCGAAGGCAAAGACCTTCAAAAACCAAGTTATATCTATGGCACGATTCATATCATGCCGAAAAAACAATTTGCAATTTCTGAATCTATAACTACCGCTTTGAAGGAATGCGATGCTCTTGCTATGGAAGTAGATATAAACATGGATTTAAAAACACAAATTGATGCAGCACAACGTTCTCTGTTGCCAGACGGAAAAACAATTGCGGACATTACCTCTGCTGAAAACGCTCAGAAAATAAGACAATTCTGCATCGACAGTTTGCATTGGAAAGAGTCAAAATATGTGCGAATGAGCAGACTCACTCCGTTTTTTCTAACGTCCATTATTCTTCAAGATTTGATAGGCAAATCAAAAAGCTTTGAAGTAGAGCTGAACAAACTTGCCGAAAAGAATAAGATGACAACTCTGGGTTTAGAAACTATTCAGATGCAAATGGATCTTGTTAATGACGTTCCTTATGAAGAGCAAATAAAATTGCTTTTAGAAGGACTCACGACAAACAACAGTGAATACAACACAATGCTCAATTGCTATTTAAAACAGGACTTAAATAAATTAGGAGAGTTAATGAATGACGCTGAACTCTCTCCAGAATTCAACGCTAATTTTCTAGTAAAACGCAATCAAAATTGGATACCCCAAATTTCTAAAATGGTTCAAGAGAAACCCATTTTCATTGCCGTAGGCGCCGGACATTTACCGGGAGAACAGGGTGTTTTGAAGTTGCTTCAAGAGGCTGGATACACAGTTACGCCAATCAACTAAAACGACATGAAATTGGGAATGAAGATTTCGCGAGTGTGGAATAAGTCCTTGTCTATTTTGAACTTTAATGCAACTTAATTGTCTTAGAGTTGTCTATTCTTTTGAAAAGACTGAAAAAACAATCCAAAGTTACCTCTACGTTATGAGTAGTAAAACAGCTGGCTTTTTAATTCGTCATAGCCAAAAGCTGTTTTATTTATTCCTGTTTTTCTGTCTGGGCTCGCAAGTTAAAAAAGTAAACGCGCAGACCCTTGATTACTACTACATTTTTCAGTCGACGGATACCTACACAGAACTTACCAACGACGTCGTTCTTTTTTCTGGAAACTTCGACGATGCCGTATCTGGAGCAATTTCTACATTACCCGTGACCATGGGTGTGCAAGCGCATCTTTCCTTATTCGTAAGCACCAATGGTTTCATGACATTGAGTGCTGCTCCAACTGCAAACAACTACGATCCACTTTCACAAGGAATTTCAACACCGGTAATCTCCCCCTTTGCCACCGACCTTGAGGGAATAGATGGCACTTCAAAAGTTAGCTACACAATGGACTTTCAAGGCATTCGGGTACAGTGGAAAAACGTACGAAGAGTTGGATATATCGGAGAGTCTTTTTCCTTTCAAGCGCGCATCATTAACCAAGCCTATTCAGGTTTTGGATTCGGGAGCATTTCATTTATTTACGGAAATTTTCAAGGTGTCGCCGCACCCCAAACACCTGTGCATGTAGGTATTCGCGTAGGTTCCGGAACTGCTGCATCAACCTTCTCAACGCGATCTGTTGACCCTGGTGCAAGTTGGAACGCCGCCTTGTTCGGCACCTCGTCAGCTTCGACCTGCGCCTTCCCTTCCAACAATACTCCCGATGGCATTCCGGATGCAGGTATGAAGCACGAGTGGTTTTTGAATGTAAGTTACCAAACAATAACGAATCCCGACGTTTCCACTCTCTGCAACGGTTCGGGCAATGTTGTGATATACTCCAATTACGACGGTGGCACACTGAATATTAATGTTGATCAGAACATCCCAAACATTAAGATAGGCATCTGCACTTATGAACCCGTGCAGGTGAACATAAGCGGACCATTTGCAGGAAATGTAACGAACGTCATTTACGCCGGTTTCAATTCATCACAAGGCAACAACAACTGCGGGCTGGGTATTCCGACCACTACCATTTCCGGCGTAGCTCCTTCGATAACTCAGATACTCACAGCCCCGCAGGTGGGCTATGAACCCTTGCATGCAAACGGTGCAGGAGGCTGGGGAGGTCCTTTCAGCGGGCCAGGTCTCATGGTCGGGGTAAGTGGACAATGTGATACACTTTATGTGGCCGGCGGAGGTAACACTCCCGATGAAGTCGTGTATTATTTTCTAACCGCCTTCAACGATGATCTGTTGTTTCACCACACACAATACCAATGCTGGCTCTCTGAAACCTATAATATTTCAGATGGGGGTACCTGTTGCATAAATCCGCTAGTGCCTGCATGGACAATTGAAATGCCCAACGATGTTACCTTGTGCTACGGCGAGTCTTTAACCCTTGGGCCGATAGCGACTACAAACGGACAAGCCCCGTTTACTTATGAATGGACCTTCAACAACACAACTGTTTGTCAAGATGCCAGCTGCAATCTCATCGCAACCGAAGATGGGCAAGCATGTGTAACGATAACCGATGCGAATGGACAAACTCTTTCAGATTGTTTTAGTGTATCTGTAGACCCGCAAGTATTGATAGCACTGAGTGTTTCAGACACAGCACTGTGCATGCCCGCGCAGTTCACATTAACAAACGACACAGACCCAAGCACGTTTACTTCACAGCAATGGACAATAAACGGCGCACCCTACTCAAATCAAAGCACTGTAACCTTCACACCTGATCAGCCCGGTGCATTCGATGTTATGCTCGAAGTATCTACGCTCAACGGCTGTACTTACGATACCTTGATTAATGATTACATTGAATCGTTTCCACAACCCGTGGCCAATTACACCACCGATCCGCTGATTTTATATCCCGACAATACAGACATAACGCTCATTGATTTATCCGCTGGAAACATTGAATCATGGTTGTGGACAATCTCATTGCCTTCTGAAGAAATCGTTAGCACTGATCAGAATCCTGAATTAAGTCTTCCAGCTAATTCCGAAGGAACTTACTCACTGGAATTGGAAGTTACTACAGCAAACGGATGCACCGATATCACCAGTGGTTCAATTATCATTAATGAGTTATTTAATTTATATGTTCCCAACGCTTTCACACCAAACGACGATGGCCTCAACGATGTTTTTCAGGTGGAAGGAACGGGGATAAACGCTTCAAACTTTCAACTTGATATTTTCAATCGTTGGGGAGGAGTTGTTTTCTCAACCACAGACCCACAGCAAGCTTGGACTGGCGGGGCTAATGGAAGCAGCTTTTACAGTCCCAACGGAATCTATACGTATTGCATTTCAGCCTATTCAATGAATGCTGGAGAACGATTCGAGTATAGAGGATTTATTTCACTCATTCGCTAAAACCCGCGGTTATGAAGCTGTTCGCCACAGTCTTAAGTTGTTTCATTATTTCAATTGCCGTTACAGCTCAAAAAGAAGCTAACGTATGGCACTTTGGTTACGGTTATGGACTTGACTTCAACTCGGGTGAGGCGGTTCAGATAACAGGAGCAATGTCCTCGATCGAAGGATGCACGGCCTATTCCGATTCAGCCGGTAATCTCCTCTTCTATTCCAATGGTGGTGGTCGCACAGCAGTTAGCGGTCAGGACCCTGGGCACATCTGGAACAGAAACCATGAAGTCATGTATGACATGCAGGGAATTGAAGGTGGTGGATTTAGCGCTGCGCAATCGTCGGTCATCATTCCCGCTCCAGGCGAACCTAACATTTACTATTTATTTACTGTTGATGAAATAGAACATTACATCGATGCTACACCCGAGATCTTGGCGTTGCAGCCGAACGGCAGAGGTTTTCGTTATTTCAAAATAGATATGTCGTTGAACAATGGCTTGGGAGAAGTCGTTGAAGCAGATGTTCCATTATATGATTATTCATTCGAAGGGCTTTGCGCCATTCGCCATGCTAACGGCATAGATTATTGGATACTGATCAATCAAGGAGAGGACGGAATAGGTGTGTACAGTGTTACCTCGGAAGGCGTTACACTGTCTTCTGTGTTTGAAACCGATACGCCACAGTCAGGCATCATAAAAGCCTCGCCCATTACTGGTTATCCGGAACCGCTAGTTCTCGCTGTTTATAGCAAAGTTGTCATCTCTAGCGGTCAGATTTTGGATTTCGATTTAAATACGGGCACATTGTCTGATCCGGAACAATTGCCCTTCGTCGGTTCTGAAGCTTTTGAGTTTTCGCACAGCGGCCAATACCTATATGCCACCTCCACGGGTCTTGGAACCGGCACACAGCAATTGGTACGTTACAATTTTGCCACCGCATTTGAACAAGGAATTAGCGTTGCTTCGACACAAGAAGTGATTGCACCGGACATAACAGCATATTACATGCAAATGGCGCCGGACATGAACATCTATTACAGTTGGTTCGATTTCTCTGGTGTTACCCACCTTGGGACCATCAACTGTGCAAACACCGATTCACCTGCAGTTACACCCGAAGTGTTCAGTTATAGCGGCGGCTTTGATAATTTATTTGTTTCGCTTCCCAATTTTCCTTCTTGGATTTTTTACAGCCCATATATCGATTTCATAGAGTGGGGTCCTGACACCGTGTACCTCTGTCCTGGCGACTCGATTATACTTGATGCAGGCGTTGGCGATTACTGGGAATGGGGCGGCGATTGCTATAGCGGACCTGAAAGCACTTGGCCCGACAACAGTACTCGGTACTTCACAGTAACACAACCGGGCACCTATGTTGCGTGTTTAAATGGACCTTGCTCAAACGGCAGTGGGGCCGGTGGTTGCGCATCTTCCGATCAAATCACTGTATTGCCTTGTGCAACAAATCCAAACATCTCATGCGACCTATTCAGTTTACCCGATTCGTTGCAAGTATGCGCCGGTGATACCCTACAACTTGAAGTAGACCTCAGTCAAATAGCTACATACTCGGGACTTCAATGGTTAGGAGGTGGTACATTCATTCCTTCCAATACGGTTGCAGAACCTCTTTATGTTCCTTCGGCACAAGAAATAAATGCCGGTTTTGCTAATTTAACGCTACAGGTTTTCTTACAGGAAACAAATTCCGTAGGCGGAAACTTCCTCGCCTACGATCACAGCGGTGATGATATTATTTTCTATACGAACACCGCAGACGGCAGCGTAAATATTATTCAAAGTAACACAGGGAACGATTGGACAGCCATGGGCTTCCGCACTGCAACCAACACTTTGTATGGCATCTCCAATATTGTTACAGCACCTGCCCTATCGTCTGTAGACATTAACACAGGAACGGTCACTCCAATATTTTCCTATACCAACAATCAATTTTACGCAGGAGACTACGACAATGTCAATGACCTGTTTTACGTCATTGGTATTCCCGAAATAAATAGTGGCGAGCCTTTGGTTCAAACGCTTTACACCATTGATGTCAATACGGGAGCACTCACGACCATTGGTGATTTGAACTTGCTCGCCCTTGACAATTTCTTTGTTGCGGGAGGCGATGGAATTAACGGACTGGCCTATGACCCTTCCCTCAATGTCTTGTGGGCGACAACTGCAAACGGGGACTTGTTTGAGATTAACACCAGCACTGCCGAAGCTCTTTCAATAGGCAGCACCGTTGCTGATTTACGAGGCCTTGCTTACGACTACAATGCGAATGAATTGTGGGGAATAAATGCAAGCGGCACACTCCACCACATCGATAAGTTCACGGGCAATTTAATTGAACAAGTGGTTAGCCAAGAACCATTGGGTTTTGTAACTACATTGACTTACGCCCTACCCACCAATGGATCGGAAACGATATGCGCCGACAATACCAGCGTTGTAATTCATAACGGAAACACACTAGATCTCGGAAATGATGTGACTATTTGTGAAGGCGAAACAATTGTGCTTACAGCTTCTGGTTTCGACTCTTCCACTTGGCAAGACGGAAGTATCGGTGAAAGTTATGCTGCAAATCAAAGCGGAACATACAGCGTTAATGTCATCGATATCAATGGATGTCTCTTCAGCGATTCCATAACAGTCACCTTGAACGAGGCTCCGAATGCTGACTTTATTGCCAATCCGCAACCAGCGACCATTGAGAATACGGAAATCACCTTCACCTCAACAAGTACCGGTAATCCTTCAACATACAACTGGAGTTTTGAATTCGGGATACCCACTGCATCTTCAGTAGAAAATCCAGTCATCAATTTCCCGACAGTACCCGGCAATTATGCAGTCTCGTTAATCGTCGAAAATCAAAACGGTTGCATTGACTCACTTACCACTTTCATTCAGATTGATGGAGCAGGAAACTTAACGCTGCCAAATATCTTCACTCCCAATGGCGATGGTGAAAACGACCGTTTCCTTCCTTTCGAAGAATTCCCTGGAAGATGGCAACTCACTGTTTTCAATCGCTGGGGCACAGAAGTCTTCAATACAAGTAACATAGCCCTCGGTTGGAATGGAGGTGATTGTATTTCTGGAACCTACTACTGGATCATTGAACCTCTTGAAGGTCAACAGGGTGAAGGCAAGTCTGGATTCGTGATGTTACTCCGAGACTAATGCCCATCACCTTTCGCTCCGCGAACCTTTCATTCATGAACCTTTCGAGAATCGAATCTTTCCAACCCAACCTAAGCTCCGCTTTAGTATCTTCGCTAGCGGTATTTCAAACCATATTTTAACACATGAAAAAAGTAATTCTCTTTGTTGCTTTACTCAGCACTTTCGCTGCACAAGCACAAAACATCAAATTCATTGAATACGACTTGCCAAACGGCTTGCACGTAATTCTTCACGAAGACCACAGCACTCCTATCGTTGCTGTTACTGTTCTTTACCACGTAGGTTCCAAAAACGAGCAAGTAGGTAGAACAGGTATGGCGCACTTCTTTGAGCACTTGTTGTTCGAAGGTTCAGATAACATTGGTCGCGGCGAGTACGCGAAATACGTTGAAAACGCTGGAGGCGGACTAAACGCAAACACCACGCAAGACCGCACCTTCTATTACGACCTTATGCCAAGCAATCAGCTTGAACTAGGCCTTTGGTTAGAAAGCGAGCGTATGCTTCACGCGAAAGTGGAGAACAAAGGAATTGAAACACAACGTGAAGTTGTGAAAGAAGAAAAGCGTATGCGTTACGACAACCAACCATACGGAAATCTTCTTCCAGAAGCGTTGAACCACGCTTACAAAAAACACCCTTACGCTTGGTCTCCAATCGGAAGCATGGAAGATTTGAACGCCGCGAAAGACGAAGACTTCGTGAACTTCTACAAAACATTCTACGTTCCGAACAACGCTGTTCTTTCCCTAGCTGGAGATATGAACGTGGAAGAAACGAAGAAGCTCATCGCGAAATACTTCGGCGATATTCCAAAAGGAACAAACGCTATTCCTCGTCCAACCGTGAAGGAAGACATCAACACCGGTGAAGTTCGCGACACCATCTATGGCAAAGACGAACTGGCTATGATTGTTCAAGCTTACCACATTCCTGCACAAGGAACACCTGAATTCTATGCTGTAGACATGTTGAACACTTTGCTTTCAAACGGAGAGAGCTCTCGTTTAAACAAATCCATGGTAGACGAGCAACAACTTTCATTGTACTGCGGTGCATTTACCTTCAACCTTGAAGATCCAGGATTGACGCTTGCATTCGGATTAACAAACATGGGCGTTGATCCAAAGACCTTGGAAGACGGGATGAACAAAGAGTTCGATAAAGTGAAAGAAGAATTAATTTCTGAAAAAGAATTCGAAAAACTTCGCAATCAAATTGAAACCGCCTTTGTTTCTGGATACAGCACCGTGGCCGGAATTGCTGAAAGTCTTGCGAACTACCACACCTACTTCGGAAACGCGAATTTGATCAATACTGAAATTGACCGTTACATGAAAGTGACTCGCGAAGACCTGATGGCCGCAGCGCGTAAATACTACATCCCCGAAAATCGCGTGGTATTGTATTTCTTAAACGATCCAAAACTTTCTGCTAATTAAGAATCGAACGAAAATGAAATTCATATATACACTTCTTGCCGCATTGCTTGTTTCTACAGCCATTGCGCAACCCTCAAAGAAAACAACTCCGAAAGCAACTCCGCTCGACAGAAGTATTGTTCCTCAACCAGGTCCTGCTCCGAAAATTCAAATTGGAAAAGCCTCGACCTTAAAACTAGAAAACGGAATGAAAGTTATTGTGGTGGAAAACCACAAACTTCCAAACGTGACCTATTCACTTTCGTTGAACCTAACGCCAATAGCTGAAGGAAACAAAGCCGGATATATTTCAATTGCAGGCGATTTACTTTCTGCCGGAACAACAACAATGTCAAAAGGACAAATAGACGAAGCCATTGATTTCATTGGGGGACAACTTTCTACTTCTGCTACTTACATTTCAGGTTTTTGCCTAAGTAAGCACAGCGAAACCCTTCTAGGATTAATGCAAGACGTTCTTCTTCACCCAAGCTTTCCAACAGATGAGTTAGAGAAAACAAGAAAGCAAATGATCTCTGCATTGGCCAGCGAGAAGACCGATCCAAACGCTGTTTCAGATAAAATTGGAAACGTAATTCGTTACGGTGTCCGTCACCCTTACGGAGAGTTCGCTACAGAAACTACATTGAACAACATTACGCGTGAAGACTTATTGGGATACTATCAAACGTACTTCTCGCCTTCTGTTGCAACATTGGTAATCGTTGGTGATGTTACGCCAGAGCAAGCCTTTGAGCATGCAAACAAGTACTTCGGTAAATGGACAGGTAACGCTGTTCCAGTTAGAACCTACCCTGCTCCTGCTGAATTGAAAGCCAATCAAGTGGCGTTCGTAGCCATGCCAGGTGCAGTGCAAAGCGTTATTGACATTACCTACGCGGTCCCTTTCAACATTACCTCTTCAGATTATTTAGCGGCAACGGTATTAAATAATATTTTAGGTGGAAGTGGATTCCAAACACGATTGATGCAAAATCTTCGTGAAGACAAAGCATACACTTATGGTGCTTATTCTTCTATGAGTCCAGATGATGTAATTGGAAATTTCAGCGCAGGAGCTAGCGTGCGTAACGAAGTTACCGATAGCGCAATTGTACAATTGTTGTTGGAAATGGATCGCTTGTGTAACGAAGCTGTTTCTGCTGAAACATTGAAATCGGCGAAGAGCATCATGTCTGGAGCATTCGCTCGCCGACTTGAAAACGCAGGAACTGTTGCGCAGTTCGCTTCCAACATTTCAAAATACAACTTGCCTGCTGACTACTACGAAACCTACCTCGAACGTTTGAACGCCATCACTGCGGAAGACGTACAGGCTGCTGCTAAGAAATACTTGAAAGCAAACAACTGTTACATTTCTGTAGTTGGAAATAAAGACATTCTTGAAAAATTAAAACAGTTCAGCAAAAGAGAGGTGATGCAATTCAACACAGACGGAAGTGTATCGAAAGGAATTATCCCTCCAGCTGCGGGCGTTACCGCCGCTACTGTTGTTGAAGCCTACTACGCTGCAAACGGTGGAAAAGACAAGTTTAAGAAAGTTAAATCAATGAAGCAGGAAGGGAAGATGAGCGTTCAAGGCACTTCAATTAGCATTGAAACCTTGACCCTCGACAACAAAATGCTTCGTGTGGAAATGAGCATGGGGCCAATTAAAGTTTCCACACAGATTTTCGACGGAACGAATTTAGTAGTGAAGTCTATGGGCAAAGATGCGCCTGTTGAAGCATCAGATATTTTGAAAGCGAAAATGGAAGCAGACTTCTTCGTTCGCGATCACATGGCTGATTTCGGATATTCGTTAAACCTTGCAGGAAGCATCATGCGTAACGAGAAAGAAGTGTATATACTTGAGACCTTAGACGAGAAAAAGAAAGTGGTGAAGACGGAGTATTTCGACAAAGCGTCTGGACAATTGGTTTCAACTTTAGAATCGAAGGAAACCGAGCAAGGCCCGATGATTTCTGAAACAAACATCAAAGAATTCATGACGGTAGATGGAATGACTTTCCCGAAAAACATTCAGTTGAATGCAGGCGGACAGGTGCTTGACATTACTATGGAGAAAATTACCATCAACGGAAAAGTGAGCAAGAAAGCCTTCAAGGTAGACTAATCTGAAGAATGAAAGAGAACACTAATTGCATTGTATCGCTCGAACGCGCTTCTATTTTTCAAGGGAAAATATGCGTGTTAGAGGATATTGACTTCGAAGTATTCGACGGTGAATTCGTTTTCCTCATTGGTAAAACCGGAAGCGGAAAATCGAGTTTATTGAAAACGCTTTATGCCGACATTCCATTGAAAAATGGAAAGGGTGAAGTGTGCAATGCCGATCTGCGCAAGCTTACACTGAAGCGCATTTCAGAACTTCGTAGAAAATTGGGAATCGTCTTTCAGAATTTCGAATTGCTCACCGACCGTTCGGTTTCAGACAATTTAGAATTTGTTTTGCGTGCAACAGGATGGAACAAAAGTTCCGCCATTCACAGTCGCATAGACGACGTGTTGGAACTCGTTGGACTTTCAGAAAAGAAGCAAAAAATGCCATTTGAATTAAGTGGTGGAGAACAACAACGCTTGGCTATTGCCCGAGCGTTGTTGAACTCTCCGCATTTGATTATTGCCGACGAGCCTACTGGAAATTTAGATCCTTCTACGGCGAAAGGTATTTTAGATTTATTGAAAATGATTAGCGAAGGCGGAACCGCTGTGGTTATGGCTTCGCACGATTACGATGCCATGCGCAAATACAGCTCGCGCATTGTTCTGTGTAAAGGAAAGAAACTCGTTGAGGCTCCGCGTCCAGAAGAAATTGAAGAGGCCATCGCCTAACACTTCCGTATGCAATGCTCTGTCGTTATACCCACCTTTCGCGATAACCGAATTGCAGCAGCATTAGCCAGCCTTTCCATTCAAAAAAATATTCAACTCGAAGTCATTGTTGTCGACGGCGCCAATGAACCCGAAGCGTTTCAATCGCTTCCGACTTATTCCTTTCCCATTACCTTCATTCACGAAAAAGACAACGGGGTTTACGACGCCATGAACAAAGGAATTTCAAAGGCGCAAGGAACTTGGATTTACATCTTAGGAAGCGACGATGTTTTGGCGAATGATAACACGCTTTCGAATTTAATTTCTCGCGGTTCCCAAGCAGACATCATCTTTGGAAATGTTGAAAACACCGGGCTTTCACATAGCGCTACTACAAAAATTCACATCCCTTCTTTTCCGAATGGAATGATCTGGAAACACACCCTTCACCAACAAGGTGTCATCTATAAACGCTCACTTTTTCAAGAACGCACCTTCAACACAGATTACAAAATTCTAGGTGATTACGAGTTTCACTTCCACCTAAAAAATAAAAATTTAAAGGTTGAATACGTGAATGAAACCGTGGCGCAATGCGATGCGAATGGACTTTCAAAACGGTACGTTTGGAAATTGTATGCGGAAGAAATTCGTTTGAAGAAAGAACATTTGAATGTGCTAGAATGGCTGTTGGTTGTGCCTTTCGTGATTTCGAAATACGTCTTTAAAAATCTTACGAAGTAAGCGACTTCACACGGTGACCTTGTGGCGCATCCATGAAGTGCTGAATGAATCCTGCGCTCAATTCAGATGTGTTCAACGGAATTAAACGATCTTTCAAATCGTCTACAGACGAGATGGTATCTATGTGCTCATTTATAAATCCGTATCCTTTCGGAAGTCCGTCTTCAACCAAAACAAAAACAAATTCGCTGCCGTCTCTTCCGCGGTGCGTAAGAATAGCATGTTGTGGGTTGAAGGCCATTTTCATGGCCGCTACCATGCGTTCGTTGTGTTCTTCAAGACTCGTCAATTCTTCCTCGCTGAACATGCCAATGGCCTTCAATGAGAATCCGTGATAGCTGCAAAATTTCACCAACCATTTGTTGGCTTGTGGTAAGGTTGGAAAAATACGCAACGGCGTTTTTTGTCCCGATAACTGCGCCGCCATTAAGCGCAAATAACCTTGTTGATCTTCGAATTGAAACAGTCCAACTTTCGGACGCTTCTTCTTTTGCGCCGCGTTGTACTTCGGAGCGTGTAGACGAATCTCTTGGTCTTCCAAAAGAAACGCAACCAACTCGGAAGAAGTCTCTACGTAATCGATGTGGTGGACTTCATTCGAAAACGAAACCTTCTTTTCTGGCTCTCCGTTTTGAAAGTGCTCTTTAATGCGCTTGCGAATGTTCTTCGCTTTGCCAATGTATATAGGAGTTCCCTTGTTGTCGCGCATGTAATACACGCCCGTTGCCTTGGGCAGCTTGTCTATTGTGTCTTCTGGAAGGTGATGCGGCAGATATGCTTCTGCGTGGCCTCTTCCCAACATGGAATTCACATCATCTAATCCAATCTCTTCAATAACCTTATCGAACAACTCTGCAGTGGCTTTGGTGTCGCCCATGGCGCGGTGTGCGCTGGTGTTGGTAATGTTCAACTCGCGACACAAATTGTCGAGGCCGTAACGGGTCATGTTCGGAAACGCTTTACGCGCCAAACGAATGGTGCACAAACGCTGGGGTGTCCAGGCATAGCCTATGGCATTGAACTCTTGCTTAATGAAATTAAAATCGAAGTTTACGTTGTGCGCCACGAATACCGCGTCTTTCAGCAGGTCGTAGATTTCATCGGCAACATCTTCAAAAACCGGAGCCCTCTTAAGCATCGCATCTGTAATACCGGTGAGTTGTACTACAAAAGGAGGAAGTCTTTTTTCAGGATTGATAAGGGTTTGATACGCATCAACGACCTTTTGTCCGTCGTGAAGTAGAATAGCAATTTCTGTTATGCTACCTTGCTCAGCCCTACCGCCGGTCGTTTCAATATCTGTTATTGCGTACAACATCTTTTCTCCGTGGGCCCGAATTTCGGCTTATTTTTGAAGACAATCACTCATTGTTATGAAAAAAAGTTTCTTGTTCATATCTCTTTGCTACTTCACAGTAGTGTTTACCCAATGCATGGCTCAAGATCGCGACGAGCGCAAAGGATTTCGCTTCGGGCTGAATATGGGCATGTACTTCCCTTCGAAGGTTTCCGCGAACTATTACAACGGAAGCGGTTTCTACAACAACAACATTGATCCGAACGGGGTGCGCATGTATAGCATTGAAGACAGGTTAGACCCTCAGATATTCATTCAAGACGCGGCATTTATAAATAACTATTTCGGATCCACTTCATATCAATTCCCTAGTGATGCGTATCCAACAGCCATGCGCTACAGCGGAGGATTCAACATTGGCTTTCAAACGGCATTTGACTTCAACAACAAGTCTTCTCTTATTTTCGACATGAACGTTTGTAAGGTGAAGGCGTATGACAGATTCACCATGCAATTCATTGGAACAGCTGCCCAGCAAAACGGCCAGAATGATATTCGTATTTTTAATATTGAAGGAAACGAGCAGCGCTTGAATTTGGCGTTGGGCTATCGCACCGGATGGGCACTAAGTGGAAACGGATTGTACTTCATGCAGTTTGGAGGAAGCATGTTGGGAACGAAAGTCGTGAACAACATTGCGCATGTGGCAGACAGAAACTATGACTTAATTATTGGAGCAGCAAATCCCGCTCAAATCATTAATTATCAGCCTCGCACAGGAATTGGATACGGATACTATTTCAGCACTGGCTTCTTCCTTCCTTTAGGAACACACAAAAACGCAGAGCTTTCGCTAGCGTTCTCCAAAGACAAGATGATTTTAAATTTGAATGAATTCAAAGGGTGGAACAAATTACTCACCTTCTGTTTTTCTATTTGAGTTGAAACGAATCGGCATCATTCAGTGCCGAGAACTTTTCGCGAAACGCATTCAAATCTTCCAATGAAAGTTCTTGGGTTAGTTCGCCTCTGAAATTTACAATGGCTGAATCTCCGCTGTAGGCATGTCCGTTTCCGTCTTCCCCAATACGATTCACACCAATGACGTAGGCTACGTTTTCTATGGCGCGAGCTTTCAACAAAGTCTTCCAGACTTCGGCGCGAACGCTCGGCCAATTCGCGACATATATCATTAGATCGAATTTCGGAATTCCCTTTATCACTTCATTTCGCGTCCACACGGGAAAGCGCAAGTCGTAACAAATGTTCAGCAGAATATTCCATCCGCGCCATTCCACCAGGCACTGCTCCCCGCCTGCTTCGTAGTGTTTGTGTTCACCTGCAAAAGAGAACAAATGGCGTTTGTTATACGTGGAAACTTCTCCGCTTGGACGAACAAAAAATAAACGGTTGTAGGCCTTCCCTTCCTCGCGTACAGAAAGACTTCCAACGATAGCAGCGTTCAATCGCGCGGACTCTTCCTTCATCAATGCAACACTCGGAAACTCGCCGTTAACGGGCTCTTCAGACACTTCTGTGTTCATGGTGAAACCTGTAGAAAACATCTCCGGAAGGACAATGAGATCCCATTGATTGGGTTGCTGTTCTTGAAGGAGTGCCTTGAAGTGCGCGCGGTTCTCTTCTTGCTTTTCCCAATGCAGGGACGTTTCCAGTAAAAGTGACTTTAGTTTCATTTGCATTCGAAGTTATGTGAAATAATAATAAATCAAGTATCTTGGCTTCATGAAAAAATTGATCTTTCTTTCAATTGCAGCACTAGCTGTTGGATGTGCCGCTTCGAAGCAAGTAACAATTACTGAAGCTGATTTAAGTTTAGCGAAAACAGAATTCTCTGGAGTAACCCTCGCTGAATTGCAAACTGGACAAGTGTTGTACACAGAGCATTGCCAAAGTTGTCATGCGTTAAAAGATCCAGCATCTGAAGGCGTTCGCGGTTGGAAGAAACATGTCCCAGAGATGGTTGAAATGGCGAACAAAGACAAAGCGGCTGGTCTTGATAAGAAAGAAGAGCAAGCGATTCTTCGTTATGTGATTACGATGGGACCTTTGAAAAAATCGTAGATTTTTTATTACTACTTCGTAATTCCTATTTCATAATTCCTATTTCATAATTCCTACTCCGTAATTCCTACTGCGTAATTCTAAATCAAGAATAACAACGCAGTTCCAATTATACAATAGGAATAAAATCTCCGATTTTCCAATTACGCAGTAGGAATAAATCCGAAGGATTTCCAATTACG
>Ga0208483_1000041_pt1 | contig 25959 bp, 21 predicted proteins | sample LakMenE01Jun11ns_FD_150659 | JGI IMG/M metagenome (GOLD analysis project Ga0208483, IMG submission 150659) | Freshwater microbial communities from Lake Mendota, WI - 01JUN2011 deep hole epilimnion ns (SPAdes) | ecosystem: Environmental > Aquatic > Freshwater > Lake > Epilimnion/Euphotic zone ... | reverse complement strand
CTTGTGCGTCTCGAATTCGTCAATGAATTAGACGATAAATCTGAAACAATTCGATCATTTCCTGACGTTGAAAAGCGACCGTTGTGATCCAAACCAAAAGCCGCATTTCTGAATCCACCCAACTCATTGAAACGCTGGTCATCTTCTAATACTGCCAATTCTGAAGCTTCACGAAAATTAAAACTTTCAAATTTCTTGTCGGGTGCCTGACCACTACTCGAAAAATTCGAACGTGTCAAACCATTTGAATTGGTCCATTTACCCGAGTAACCTTGATTGCTTCGAGCCGAAACATTTAAACCTCCATGAAAAGCAAAACCGCCGCCTATTTCTACCTCTGCTCCAGCCGAAATTGTCGATGTAATAAATGCCTCCGGCTCACTTAACATCTCCAATTGGTTTCTCATTGGACGAAAATTTCCTGAAGCTCCTTGACCAGAAACTGAAAATACATCGTAGGTGTAATTTGTCATTGGAAGAACATCCGAAGCCGGATTGAAACTACCCCCATCATTTACATTGAAATCTTTTTGATCTTTATCTGTTGCGTTTTCAGAATAAAAGTATCCATAAGACCGGGTCTTTAATACTTTTTGCTTGACAGATCCTTTGGAATAACTTCCGTTTAATCCGTAATTCTGGAAGAGCCCAGAGGCCTCAAAACCACCCGACAATGAAAAATTGAACGAATAGGATTGTATGTCTTGTTTTCTAACAGGGGTATAAGTGGGCATGCCAAAAGTCCATGTATATGAAGCTGATCGCGAACCTAAATTTCTAGCCTTATTGTTAACCCTTAACTTTGAGCTATTTGTACCCGTAACACCTAGTGATTGAAGCCCTGTCCTAGTGCTGAATGCACCACCAAAAGAAATCGAAGAAGTATTTAATCTCGTATCACCCGTTTTTCTTAGAACAGAATATCCCAAACCTATACTTGGTTGAATGCCTGCTCCTTCTGTATTTGATGCTGAAATTCCTAGATTCGCATTCATACTGAATGAATGAGGCTTCAGACCTGAATTAGCGCCAAGTCCCAAACTAAAATCGAAACCCCAACCCGTGTAGTTATTTTGTGATAAATTAACAGATGCATTTGCACCGATATTTCCATTAAAAATATTTGAATTTCCAAGTAGTTCACTTTGAACAGATGCTGAAATACCAACGCACCAAGTCTCATTGGGTAACATAGATAACTTGTGTTCTACTTCGTCGCCATTGAAATCGTCTGGTAATCCTTGAAGTGCACGAGTAGTGGCTCCAACATTGATATTCCACCCTAAGCCCACCCAACTGGCCTCTTGATCTGGAGTAATACCTGCGTGATAAGCAATATTCACAGGATAACCATCTACATCAATTAGCGGTATGTTGTAATTAAAATCACCACTGAATGGATCAACCATATCGCTTGTTCCAATGGGTGTAAAACTTTGCACCTCCGGCTGTGAAGGACCACTTGTTAATGCCCATGAAAAAGTTGGTAGACCCAACTGCAACAACATACACAATAAAACTACTCTTGCAATTAATCTTGTGCGTGTTGAGGTGTTTTGTTCAATTTGTTTCATTTCTTTTTGAAATTATATACGCTATTCTTTTCCGAAGAAAAACTTTATTATACCGTTATTAAATACTCTGTCGTAAAACACCAACTGGAAACCATTTACGTTTTCTTTCCATTGTTTCTTTGAAAAAACCAACTGAAAAACTAGCTTCTGACTCGCATCAAATCCTCGCTCCCATTGATAAGTAGCGCAGGGTATTGTGTCATTTCCAACTACGATATAAATATCTTTGTCCATGCCAAATGAATAATAAGAAACTCGTCTTTGGTATTCCTCTTCATCACCTACAGCATACTTCAAAAGCTCCTTACTCAGCGTGTCAGCCCCAATAGAAAATTGCATTTGAAAAATTTCTGATTGCTCCTTGACTTCATTATTGATTTCATCACTTGTAATTCGCTCGCCCCTGTGATTCAATAGAACAGCATAGGCAGGTGGTTCAATTAAGCCTTCAAACCAAAAATTCCCTAGGATCCTTCGCTTAATAAATCCATTCTCTTCTTTACTCAACCACGAAACATAGTTCTTTACACTTTCCGCGGAAGACGCATCCACTTCCGGAGGTGAAGGAAGACCTTCTACTTGCGGAATACCCGTTGCTGAAGGTTTTACTGCATGATCACAGGAGACCAGCAAAATACTCGCGATTGAGCAGCAGAGTAATACTATTTTACTACTTACCTGCATATTTCTGATTTACGAATTCTAACGCTTCCGTAGTCACATTCACATCATCTGAACCGAAGATTACTGTGCTTCCATTTAAATTGGTAATGACCAAATCATAATCATTCGCCTTTCCAAATTCTTTCATGTAATTCAACAACTGATTCTGAATTTGCGCATCGTATTGCTCTTTAAGCGGCATATACTCTTCTTGAAATTGTCTATTCAACTCTGATAGTTGCGTATTTGCTCGATTTAGAGAATCAACATAATTTGCTGAAATCTTCTGGTTCACTTCTTCTTTGAAGTTTGTTATTTTAATCTGCAATGTTTCAATCCTTTTCTGAATTTGATTTGACCTAGAGATAAAATCGTTTTCCAATTCCTTCTTCATTTGAAACCCATTGAATAACTCATCCATATTTACATAAACAACCTTGGCTGGTTTATTCTTTATGAATGTCACTGCCGCTAATGCAAATACACCAACCACAAGAAGACTTAAAAGCACACTCTTCAAATTCATAACACTTGAATTTTTAATCGAAATTTCTCCATCTTGGAATTGGAAAGCACGACGGTATAAAAGCCCTTTGGTAAAGCAAATTCAGTAACATCAATTTCATAGGTATTAAAACCGTTGTTTAAAGCTTGGCCAGTTAGATTCTCTGAATTCACTGCTAATTCCAATGGCTGCCCATCTTTGCTGAGCATGGTATAATTTATTGCACCTTGACTGTACGCATCATCGAATCGAATAAACAATTTTTCAAACACTGGAATGAAATTGGGATTCTCGCCATTTTGAACGTGAACATATTTGATGTCTTTTCGTTCCGGTATCGTATTCACAACAAACTTCCATACATCAGTTGTATTGACTACTTTTCCTTCGTTGTATTGTTGAACTTGCCAAGCATAAGACTTACCATCTTCAAGGGCAATTGCAGAAATTGGATAATTCACTTGAAACGAATTGAGACAACGCAATGACCATTGAATCGGATTCATATTCATTGCTTGTTCCGGTGTTTGCCCATTTCCAATTTTGGTTAATCGAATGACATATTCCATCTCTCCTGAACAAATAGCTTTGCCAGTAGAATTCATCCAAGACAAAACCGGTAAATGCGTAGACACTGTGTCGCCATCAAAAGGGTAAACCAGATTTAGAAACTCAGAATATTCCGACTCAATAGATTCGCACCAATCGTCTAAAACTTCTACACCATTTTGAACTACCTTAACACAATAGCGATAGTTCCCGAAAGGAAGAACACCCAACGTTTTCATCGATGAAAATTCTGCGCCATCAGAAACATTTAATAGATTCAAAGGCACACCACTTAATACTGTAGCTCCTGAAGAAACAATAAACTGATTTGTCTCACCTGTTAAAATCATTCTTCCTGAAGCCGTCTTTAACTGCACCACCAATTTCACCTCGTGTGCATCTATATCTGCATTTACTAAGGTCAATTGCGTCAATGCATTTAAGCTGGCATTCCACTCATTAAAAAGAGAGCCCGATATAACGACCTGGCTATTGCCCCATAAAGAGCAAAACATAAAAACTAGAAGTAAAAACCGCTTCATGATTTCGAATTTTTAATTGTGTATACCACTTGTACACTTCCTCTGTAGGGATAACGAGCAGCTACCTCTTGAGAAAGCCAAGGCGTTGAAATGGGATCGTAAACATATTTCTCTGCCATGAACTGAATCTTCAGATTGGAATATGTAAGGCCACTGTTGAATGATAAGCCGTATGATTCAGCATTGAAAAGATTTTGTCTATACGTCAAACTTGCATTCCATTTAGACTTTGTGAATCCAACACTTCCTTCCGCATAATGCGATTCTTGAAATAACGAATCTGAATTTGTTTGTTTGAATCCCATATATCCCAATCGCATTGAGACATTTTTCTTAGCAAGTGAAAGAGCCACATTTGAATTTTCTATTCTATTCAAACCATCTTTATTTGTGGTAAGGGCTATTACTTCTTGTGCTGTAATAATCGGGACTACCTTTCCCATTTTTATTGGAATGCTGAATACGCTTGACAAAAGAGACTGGTTCACGCTAACACTCGAAGTATCAAGTTGAATCACACCTCTGTTTTGCGAACCCAATAGCGTTAAATTTCCTCTCTTGAATATTTTCAGGCGTAAGGAAGAATTCAAACTTTTGAAATCGGATAATTTCTGATTCAAGCCTCTTCGATCGTACTTCGCTTGAATTGTAAAATTGGCTTTCTTACCAAGACCTTGTTTGAATTGAATTTGCGATTGAAGGTAATCATGTCGCGGAACAGCAATTCCAAAGCTATTAAACGTTGAAGTGTATAGATTAGACTTTAAAGCTATCTCTGTATTCGTGTTTTCAATACGTTGATTCCATCCGACATGAAAGGCGTATCCTACGTCATATCTTCCGCGGGAAGAATTGGCATCTGACATTAGATTAATAGGACGACTCAAAAAAGATTTAGACGCGTTCATTTCAATTTTGCTTCCTCCACTCACCCATTGTCCTTGCGCTTCTAAAACATAGTTCACCGCATTTCCCGATTGGGCATCGGACAAATCTCTTTTCCCGCGACCTGTTAAACCTTGAATATAGAAATGTGATTGTTCTGGCCTTCCCTTTCCGAGTACAACCCAAGAAATAACGCGTGATGAAGAATTCAAGTTTTTGCCCCATGCTGAAACAGCATCCATCAATTGCCTTGAAAATCCGAGTTGTCCGAGTTCCGGGAAAATCGGTGTTTGAATCTTGCCAATTCCTGCATCTAGATAATAGCTTCCTTTATTCAATGCTCCAGAAATCCCAAAAAGAGAAGTTCCCCAAAGTGAAATCTGAGAAGTGTTAGCTGTGAAGTTACCGATATCAAACTTTCTCAATTCCGTTGGTAAAGACTTACTAAAGGGATTTGAAAAAAGAGCCTCTTTTTTGTCATTCAATCCAGCTAATTGCGAAGTGTATTGTTCACGAAGTAATTTCAACTTATCGAGTTCACTTTTGCATCGTGCCAATTCATCAGAAACATTTAAGTTCCCTAAAGGATTTAAGTTTGGTTTATCTCTTGAAAGCGAATCAAGAGGATTGCTTATGTTTAATGAATCCGGAACAACTGGTGTAATGTCTAATGCGCTTGTATCTATCAAATTCCATTTCGGCATTTCAATGCTATCTCCTTTGAAGCTTTCTAGAAATTGAATCCGCTTTTGGTAATTAGAAGTAAGCGTATTGAGGCTATCCAATTTATTTTCGATCCCGGCAGATAATTTGGCTTGAAGAGCATCTGTATCTATGGCCTTAATGTTTGGAACAAAATGAAAAGCAAATCCGTTTCTGACCCCAATTAAGGTGCTTGGATTGTTGTATGAATAAGTAATTCCAAAGTTTAACCCTTTCCACTCAAAGCCAGTATTCACTGTGTTTTGTAAAATAAATGTGGGTTTAATCACAGAATCAGAAGTTGGCAATATGGCGTATTGAACTTTGGAGTTCATTTCAACACCGTTCCAAATAGGACTATTCGATTGTGCTAAAACCTTATTCACACTGCAAGGAATTTGAATGTTTGCAATAAACAAGCAGAAGAATATGATTGTATTTTTTTTCAAATCGGGTTATGGTCACTATTTGAAATTCTTGTGGTTTAGGTCTTACAAAAAAAAGAGAAGTTCATAAAGTGCATTTTTTAAAATTTTGAAGAAAAAGACATTTGATCATCCTTCTCCCTTTGAAAACAGCACCTTCAATCCAAAAGACCTAGTTATACCTGCCTGAATAAATACGTAGAAAGTCGTATATCCGTTAAATCGCCAGCTATATATACGCACAAGTTCGTATTGCAAGGCAGTATTAAATTGAAGTGCTTTGGGGGGAAATAAAAGATGAGAAAAACTGATTGAAGCAATAATTGAAATCAAGTTCATTCTCAACATTGTAATGACTAATCACTTTAAAATTCAATGATGAGATTTAGTCAAGACTAGGATCACTTGTGTTGGAATTATGGATCTTGCCTTTTGACGAGACGAGATTATGGAGATGATTTGGGAGGGAGTTGGGGGATTAGGCAAATGTGATTACTGTCTTGTATGGTACTTATTTTTTAGGGGATGGATGTATCGCATAAAGCTAGAGATTTGTAATTGTAGACGATCAATTATTTCGAAAATATGCGAGTTCTGTGCTATTATAATTAAAGAATACTAAATTAAATTTTCTATCAGTGCTTGATGACAAAAATGAACTACGCAAAATTATCTTAACAGTAACAGAACTGTTCAATGCTGACAAGAATGTAGATATTGCTGACTTATTGAGGACTTCTGAAATTACTTCTGAGTCTACTTATTACGATAATTGGAATGGAGGAACAACTTACTATTCAATTTATATTACTGTCTCAGTTGAAAGATTTGTAAAAATTCAAGAAAGGCAAGCTGAAATCGAAGCAAGTATTAAAGAAAAAATAGAATTGGTTTTACGCCCATATGAAAACACTCAAATTGGACAAGTTTTCATTATTCCTAAATCAATCCCTAAAATCGAGTGGGACAGAATTGCCGATTTATTGAATAAAGAACAGCTTAAGTCAGAAATAAATTTTCTAAAGGATGTATTAATTTCTGTATCTACTGGTGGACAAAGAATTCAGGATATTAATGACCAATATCAAAAAAGATTTACTTTAGTTGACAAAGCCCTTAAACGACTTTCATTCGAAAACCCAAATGCATTTAATGATCTATGGCAATGGTATGCTCGATGGAGTTCTGGTGAAATGCCCCAATACAAAGAAAGAAGAGCATTTATTGGTGAGATGTATGGTAACCTGTTAAAGGCATTACAAGAAACCGAGCAACCTGAACTTCTAAATGTGTCGGTTAATCTATCAGGTTGGGAACGCATTGACAGGACAGTGAAAGAAACAAAGATGCGACTAAAACAAGCGGTTAGTGAAGAACATTTTCAAGCTATTGGACTACTTTGTAGAGAAACTATCATTTCAATAGCCCAAGCAATTTATAATGAAGAAAAGCATCCAGTTTTAGACGGAGTAAAAGCAAGCAAAACGGATGCAAAAAGAATGCTTGATGCGTATATTGCTATGGAGCTGTCAGGTGGAGTAAATGAGAATTTGAGAAAGTATGCAAGAGCCTCCAATGATTTAGCAAATGAATTAACCCATAAACGAACTGCGAATGCGAAAGATGCCTCGTTATGTACATCAGCAACAATTTCACTTGTGAACTTGATAGGTATTTTGGAAGATAGACACTAAAAAAACAATTAGGAATGGCTTTAACACGCGACAATGACACATCACTACATGAAGCAGGTCACTGTATGATTTCATATTTAGCACACGATTTATTTGAAATTAAGTATGTCACTTCTAATTTTGAATTAAGCACGTCTCATGACTCAACTTCTATTGGAGGACTTAGAGGAAGTCTTAAAAAAGAAGTTGGGACTCTTACATTTGAAGATCATGATTTAATGATATTGATTTGTTTGGCTGGAATGGCTGCTGACGATATAAATCATTGCAACGGTATACTAACAGAACAGTTGTATGAAAATGTAGTTTTTGCGCAGAAAATGAATTCTAATAAATATAGTGGTGATTCAACTTTAATAATGCCTCATTTACAAAGATTGGTTCCTGAATTATTCATTGAACAAAGAGAGTATACCATCAGTTGTCAAAAATTATTGCATGAGTTATTTGTAAATAACAAGATTAATCCAATTTTACTTGGACTCAGGGATGAACTTGAAAATTCATCAAAAAAGACTTTAACAAGTCGAGAAATTACTTCTTTCCTGGACGATACTGCATTGAAAAATTGGAGAGATACAGAATGGCAGGAAATAATAAAAAATAGGATTTCGGAAATAAAAAAAACTGCACATAACAGCACCTTGCCAAAAGCAGGGCGATCGTTTTTACAAAAACTTTTCGGCTTCGAATAAAATCAAAAATAGCTTGACAGGTCGGTGCTCCAAAAGCCCCACGTTCGGCAAGCTGTATAACTTAAATGCCATTTTAAGACCGACTCAAATATGAAACTATATATTGGAAACTATTTTGATGCATTTGCAGATGAGTGCAGAAGTAAATTGACAAAAGAAATTAACTCTCAAATTGACTCATACATTTTGAATGTTAATGTTGACGACCTTACAAACCATCTTGTTCAGAAATATACACTTGACTTACCAGAATTATATTTTGAAAAAGTATATATAGACACATTAGAAAAAGACATCCCTGGTTCAAGATTCCCTCGTTATGATTTTATGATTTCTGATACCCACAAAATGTTTCGGAAGCAAGTAATCATTTACCATATTCCCTACACCGGAGATATAAACTTACTGCAACTAAGACCGAACCCTTATGCCTTAATGAGCTATGAAGCCAATTTTGATACAAGTCAAAAGTGTGTGCTAATAGAGATAATCAATTTTTATAATGACCCTGAAAAGATTAAGCAACAATATAACCAAGAGGTTAATTATTTATCTAGCAATTATGGCAATGTTAGAAATAACTGTCAAACTTATAATTTAGGACTAGCAGCATTAATCAGGAGTTCTATTGAAACTAGGAGACAACAAATACTTCAAAAAAACAGCCTTCTCGCATCATTAGGTGTCCCAATGAAAAAAAAGGAAGATGTTGCAGAAACATTTTCAGTTCCGAACCCCAAATTGAAAGACAAGATAATTGTAAAACCTTACGTCCATGAGAAAGAATTCAAACCAGAACCGGCGTTAGATGACAATAATTATAAAAAAATTTTAAAAATAATAAATGATGTAGGTAAAAATTTCGAAAGATTACCATCAACATACAAAGGAAAAAGTGAAGAGGATATTAGAGACCACTTACTACTAATTCTAGACCCAAATTTTGAATTAGGAAGTGCGGGAGGAGAGACTTTTAACAAAACAGGAAAAACAGACATTTCATTGCGCTATGATAGCAGTGTCGTATTTGTAGCAGAATGTAAGTATTGGAGAGGAGAAAAAACATATTTAAAAACTATTGACCAATTACTAGGATATTTAACGTGGCGAAACTCAAAGATTGCTGTCATTAATTTTGTTCAGAATAATGAATTTTCAGATGTTTTAGACAAAATAAAAACTTCAAGTAAAACCCATCCTAATTTTTTGAAAGAAATGAGTTCAAATGATGAATCTTGGTTTAACTATAAATTCCATTTAAATGGAGACAGAAATAGGGAACTTGACGTAGCTGTGATTTCATTTCATTTACCAAAATAAAACCGACAAAATGATGGATTTTGAAATAAGCGAAATTAGAAAAACTACTAGAATGTTAGCGCGAATAGCAGACTTTGATTCTGCTTTTACATTTTACTATGATGAAACTAACAATATAAAGAAATTCTACGTCCGAGAGAATGACTTCAATAACACATTTACTACAAACTTCATTTTAGGAGGCTTGGTTCACCTTGGACAAGCACCAGATGTTCAACCTCTAATTGATAGTTTCAAACAACAAAAGACGGCCAAAGAGGTTAAATTCAAGCACATTGCCAGTGGCGATTTTCTTGAATGTCTAAAATCAGAAAAACTTAAACTGTTTTTGCAATTTGTAAAGGACTATAATTTGTATGTCCACTATTCCAGTCTAAATATTCTTTACTGGTCAATTGTCGACATTGTTGATTCTGCAATTGCAAGTTCAAAATCTGCTCAACAATTGGGACATCAGTTTACAAACTATTTGAAGAACGACCTGTATAAACTATCAAGACTTGAAATTGAATCAGTCATTCAGCTTTTTTACAAGTATGAATATCCTAATATTAAAAATGAATCCGTTCTTCCATTCATAGAAGAGCTTACTTCTCTGTTTAACGATTACCTTGAGACACACGAATTTAATTTCGGGTTAGATTTATTAAGTCAGATTCTAAAAGAAGCCAAGAAAAAAAATTCTCTACCGTTTGTAATGGATGAGGATGACTTTATTTTACTCAAAGACTTATCTCATTTTTACTTAAGACCAATTTATCTTTTTAAAAACTCAACACACATTTTTGACAACGAAGATTCAATTGCCGAAACAGTTAATTATTATAAAATACTTGACGAAGGTGTGGAAATAAAAAATTATACGTTCGTTGATTCACAGACCAACCAACTAATCCAACTTTCAGACGTTTTTGTTGGGGTAATGGGAAAATTGTCACACTATTTGAATACATCTTCACGAGAAAAAATTGATACTGACTTCGTTTCACTATCAGCTATTCAACAAAAAAACATAGACTTACTAATTGACGTAATTGACAAATCTCACAACAAAAATATTGGGTTCATTCACAATATAGATAGTTTTGAAGATATGTCTAAAATGGACAGAATCCGTGCAAATAGAACGAAAAACGGCATATAACACTGGCTTAGCAAAAGTGGCGGTTCAGCTAATAGCCCGAAACCATTAAGTCTCCAATAAGAAATCTACAATAAGCTTGCCTTGACGTAAAAATCTTCCGTCTCAATTTACATCCTAAATCCTCGAGTTGCCTTTTCAGCTCTTGATTCTGTTCGCAACCAACCACGAAATTAAGTGTTGCTTCACTTAACCGTTTACGCTCAACAAAACGAATACGCACTATTCAAGGACATCGTTTTAGCTCTTCCCTTTCCCATTCAATTAGATCATAAATTCCGAGCCAATCTGGTTCTTTGCCATTCAGTACCGCGAGTAATTCGTTTCTTCTTTGGACGTGGGATATTTTCTGAAACTGCATTTCTATACTTCTCACTTCTTTCAATTCTTACTATTCCAGAATAGTCGCCCTTTCGAATTGAAACACTGAAGTTGATAAACAAATGAATTGTTCTGTTTGCAAAAAAGACACTTCTTGTTATGTACTCCGATTTGAATCCTTCGTCTTCCAATGTGCACAAAAGACATTCTACTTCATTAAAGACAGAGCGTTCAAAGTACCTTCTTAAAATTTCGTCATTCACAAAGTACCCACAGCTGTTCTTCTTTTGCTGCTCGGCTTTCTCCTCTGCCAATTTCTCCAATCTTTCCTTTCTCTTGTTCAAATTGTAATCGCGATCTGCATGTTGCTTGTTTATATAAATCTTCGATTTGTTCTTTGTAGCAAATGCTCTTCCGCAATTGCATGCGCATAAGCGCCATTTTAGGTTTGATGTTTTCATTGGTTTTATTTATTCGTTTTCGTAAATCGGGTCATCAAAGGCATTGCGCTATTCTGAATCGCTTCGTCGATTTGTTCTATGTTGAACAAAATTTTTCCACCCAATCGATGGGCTATGAATAGTCCCTTCTTGACGTAATTTTCAATCGAGCGAAGAGAGATGGGAAGGTAACGAGTCAAGTCTTTTTTCGTTAGCCATTTGCTTTGGTTTTGGTATTCAGTCATATAATCTGTTTTCGCAAATTTTCCGAAAAAACCATCCAATAACCGAATAATCAGCCCGTCACTTATGCAACTTCTACGCAACCCTATTTCCCACCCAACGCACTCAGTCTACTCTGAAGTTTCTGCATATCTTCCTCCAATTTTTTATCGACCATCTTCGCATAATGTTGCGTAGTAGCAATGCGTTTATGCCCCAACATAGACGACACACTTTCAATGGGAACACCGTTGGTTAGCAAAACCGTTGTCGCAAATGAGTGCCTGGCCAAATGGAAATGTAGGCTCTTCGTTATTCCACAATGAAGCGCAATGATCTTCAAGTAGTCGTTCGTCTTTTGATTGCTCAATACGGGGAACACCAGGTCATTGTCGGCAAGCTCGTGCAATTTGCTATTGTACTTCAACAATATTTCTTTCGGCTTTTCTAGAAGTGGGACATTCGTAATGACATTCGTCTTCAATCTTCTCGTCCGAATCCAGTATTGACCATTCTCCAATTGAATGTTCTTCGCCTTCAGATTGTATATTTCAGCATAAGCCAATCCGGTATAGCACGAGAACAAGAAGAAGTCGCGCACCCGCATTAGTTTCTTGTTGCTTAACTCGACCGATTCAATGCGGTCGATTTCATCTTGATTCAAACAATCGCGAACGACCTCTTGCAAACGAATCTTGTAATTTGCAAACGGATCGTTTTTGACGTATCCATGTGCAATGGCCGTTTTGAAAATCGTTCGAAAGGTTTGAATGTGCTTCATGGCGGAGTTGTGCTGACAATTGCCTCGATTCTTCAGATAGACTTCAAAATCTTCAATGAACTTCAGCGTAATGTCTTCACAAGGAAAGATGCTCTTGTTGAAGGTAGCCTTCACAAAATTTTCCAAGTGACCTTTCGTGCGTCCGTATTTCTGAATGGTAGCAGCTGAGTTGTTTTCTCCTGCGAGCGCCCTTTTACGCTCAATGGCCTTTCGAAACATCTCGAAAATACAAGATGCTGAATCTCCTTCACCAGGAATCCCGAGCAATTCGTTTCTAACGTCAAACACCGTAGGCGACTTTCCAAGTTGAATCTTCGCTTGATAGATTGAATGCGCGCGGTGACGGTACTCATTCATGAGCACTGACACTCGTGTCTGATCGGGATGCTTCGGCTTCAACCTTTGGTTCGATTTATCCCACGAATCAAGCGTTAGCTTGTACTCGAGAGAAATATCGCAACGGTCATCACCTATGCGCATGCGCATATACAGCGAATAGTTGTTTGATTTGGCTCTTCTTTTAATAAAGAAATGCAGTTGAATTGGATTTATTTTCATCATGTAATGTTTACAAAACTAGTTACATGAAAATGAATCAACGTCAGCAAACATGCGCAGTTCAGCGCAAATTCACCCCGCAAAACGAGCGCGTGATTTCAAAATTTTTACGCGCTCGTTTTACGCTCGCGAAAAATGCCAAAATCTGCGTTTTTTTGCTTTTCGCTGCAAAAGCGTTAAAAAGCAAAAAGCCCGTCAGACGTGTGTTTGACGGGCTTTTGCAGTTTCTTGCGATGTTATTCGCAAGTGTTCCAGCGGAGAGAGAGGGATTCGAACCCTCGGTACCTTTCAATACACACGCTTTCCAAGCGTGCTCGATCGACCACTCTGACATCTCTCCTCAAAAATTTGAGTTGCAAATATAGGTGAATTGAAATAAATGATTATATTTGCCCCCGCTTCGGTGCCATAGCTCAGTTGGTAGAGCAAAGGACTGAAAATCCTTGTGTCCCAGGTTCGAATCCCGGTGGCACCACAGAAGAGAAACCCATTCAAACGAATGGGTTTTTTATTTGATAACAATAACACTTCGTGATGACCGCAAAGCGGATGACCACTGCGTGGATGACACTTCGCGATGACCCTACGGGATGACAACTTCGTTGAAGGAATTGTTTTGGAGTAGCAAGCGATTGTACAACTTAACCCCCTGCTGATTCATATGCGAAATGTCAGCGAATTCATTGATGCCGAATCCTTCGGTGTAGTAAGTAAGATCAATGTAAGGAACACCGAGGCGTTCGATAAGCGGATTGAAGCGTGCTAGAAATTTATCGTGATAATTCCGAAGTCCAGCTGAAGCGGGAAGCGGATGACTGCACAAAACAATACGCTTACCATCTACTTGCATTTGCTTAATCATTTTTTCGAACGCCACGAACATTTCTTCGTTCGCATCGAAAACCGAATCGTTCAAGGGTTCAACCGCATACAGTATCCCCTTCTTCTCACAGAAGCCATTCTTTATGTAATCGGCATTAGGAGCCTCGTCTGTTGGGTTGATGCTCGCTATGCGCACCGCAAGGGCGTTCAAGGTATACATCTTCCATTCTTGCTGAACCAAAGCGAATGCTGCCTCATTCGTTGGAACATTTTGAATCAAACGCATGTTGCTTTCAGTACCCTCCAACTCAAATACCGGATCGTAAATGTCAAGAACGAAAACATCAGATCTATTCCTTAAATATTCGTTGTACAATACCAATGAGCCCTTCGCATTCTGTGCACTCGTTCCTGCATTGAAAAGACTAATTCCCGATTGCTCGAATATTCGTGGATCATAACCCCTGTAGGCATGTGAAGAGCCTAACACAATCGCACCGTATTTCGTTTGGTTGGAAGTTAAATCGCGCATCATCTGCATCTCTTGTCCTCCATTGCGTTGCAAATTCGGTAGGAAATACGATGACATCCTTCGATCTATTAATTGGACATTCGAAAAAATAAAAATCACTGCAGCATATATCGCTAAAGCAGCAAGCAAGACCTTCAAACTATTTCGAACTATTAATTTCATTAAAACTGGAAATATATAAAATCAACTTTTCCCCATTGTCCAAACAAAGCCAAACTCGCCAATAAAGCCGCGAACAACCAAATTTTCCGATTGGCTCTTATTGCACGTGCTCCAAACACAATCTCTGTCACCCTTTTATCTATTAAAACAAAAACCAACAGCATAAGAATCTTTCCCATGATAACCGCTCCGTTCAGCGGGACAAACACCGAGGGTAGAAATCCCGGTTGAGATTGAAACGTTACTATTCCCTTTATAATTGCTGTTGCCTGTTCAAACGAGCTCGCACGGAAAAATATCCAGAGTACAGAAACTCCGACAAAAGTGAATAGTGTTCCAATAAGTGCTTTTAATTTTCCTTCCCACCGAACGTTCATTCGGTTTTCAAGAACCAACCACAATCCGTGGGCAATACCCCAAACCACGAAGGTCCAATTCGCACCGTGCCAGAATCCGCTTACGGCGAAAACAATGAACAAGTTCAACGAAGTGCGCGCTGCACCCTTCCTATTTCCACCTAAAGGAATGTAAACGTAATCTCTGAACCACGTGGAAAGCGAGATGTGCCACTTCGACCAAAACATTCCGACACCAGTAGAACGATAAGGGAGCTTGAAATTTTCCATGAGTCGGAATCCCATTACTCGAGCGGTTCCAATAGCAATGTCGCTGTACCCACTAAAATCACAGTAAATCTGAAAACTAAAGAACACCACTGCAATGGTCAGATACATCCAAGAAACAGCGCCAGCATGCTCATACACGGGCGTAACGAACTGCGCCAAGTTATCGGCAATAACCACCTTTTTAAACATTCCCCAAACGATGCGCTGCATGCCTTTCGACACATCTAAATAATTGAGCGAATGCTTCTCGTAAAATTGGTGCAACACATTTTGCGGACGTTCAATGGGTCCAGCAACCAATTGCGGATAGAACATCACGTACAGCGAATAAATCCCGAAGTGTCTCTCTGCTTTTTGATTTCCGCGATACACTTCCACCACATAACTTAAACTCTGAAAGGTGTGGAAGGAAAGCCCAATGGGCAGAAGAATGCTAAGCGTATTCAACGAATAGTTCCATCCGATTAAATTGGCAATACCGTTGAAATTATCTATGAAAAAATTGAAGTACTTGAACACCGCTAAAATTAAGCAGGTGCTAATAATACTTCCAATTAACCACCGTCGCGCATGGGGCTTTGATCTTTTTTCAATTTGAATGGCAGCTACATAATCAACTAAAATGGTAGCCAACAAAATGAAAATGTACGCCGGAACAAAAAACATGTAGAACACACAACTTGCTAGAAGAAGCATGAGCCAACGCCACTGATGAGGCAGTAAGAAATACAACGCTGTTACAATGGGAAAAAATAAAAAGAACTCAATGGAATTGAATAGCATTTTACTTTTTGTGTTGAAGGGTTTTTTGAATGCTCTCCCACAACAACTCTGCTGCCTTGTCCCACGTGTAGGTATGTTCGCGAATGATTGGGTTACACTGTCTCTGTTCAATCTTTACAATGGCCTCGGCTATTTCAGAGACCTCCATTGGATTCACGAAGAAAGCCGATCCGTTTGAAACCTCTTCCATCACTGTTCCTTTCGAAGCAACTACGGGAACTCCGCATGCTTCCGCTTCTATCAATGGAATTCCGAATCCTTCATATAAGCTTGGGAAAATCAATCCTTCCGCTGCCGACATCAACACTGGAAGATCGGCAGTGTGCACATGCCCTAAAAACCGAATGTTCGTTCGGTCATTGATTTTAGCTAGTGCAGCATCCAGTTCAGGATAGTTCCAAAATTTATTTCCTGCTATAAGAAGACTCGATTCTACTCCACTCTGAACCGATTCATTGAACGCTTCAACCACACGATGCACATTCTTCCTTGGGTGAAGAGATCCTACAAACAAGAAGTATTTTTTTCCCTGCGAAAATCTATCTTGAATGACTTGCTTCTTTTGTTCTTCAACAGGTACAAACGTATGATCTATCCCGTTACAAAGCACGTCAATATTGGATTCCAGAACGTTGAAGGTGTTAGAAATATCTCTTCTACTAAATTCACTCACTGTTGCAAGTCGGGTGCTCAACTTCACAAAATCACCAGTTCTTTCATTCCAATACTTCGCGTAGCGCTTCGGCATAAATTCAGGAAAGTGAACGAAATTAATGTCGTGAATTACAGTGAGCTGAGGAATGGGACATCGGCGCGAGGCGTGTGCATCTGGAGAAATAAAAATGTCCGCCTTAATTCTTTTTAATTTAAACGGAACACTGAAATCGAACCACCAGTCGAATAACCAAGGTCTGCGCGCAGGAGGAAATATTCGATGTTGAAAAACATTCTTTCCGAATTGCCAATGTTCATCACTCCTTCGATCGCTTAGCAAATGAAATTCGTGCTCTGGAAATCGATGCGCCAATCGCTTAATAGTCTCATAAGTGAATCGGCCAATGCCTTCCAATTTTCCTGGAATAAGCAGTCGGGTATTAATGGCAATGCGCACCCCGGAAGAAAATTAAAGCAGTTGTGAAACGATCTTCTCTACGGAATAACCATCTGCTTCAGCTTTGTAGTTGCGAACGATACGGTGACGAAGAATGGGCAATGCAACGGCCTTTACGTCTTCAATATCTGGACTGTACTTCCCGTTCAGCGCGGCGTTCACCTTCGCACCAACAATTAAGAATTGTGAAGCACGTGGACCGGCACCCCAACTTAAATATTGATTCGCCAATGGATCTGCATTCTCTCTGTTCGGACGTGTCTTCGCAACCAAGCGAACAGCGTACTCAATAACATTATCTGGAACCGGCATCTTACGAATGAGCTGCTGATAGAACTGAATTTCTTCTGATGAAATAACGGGAGAAAGCGTTTGAGTCACACCTGATGTGGTTTGTCTTACAATAACCAACTCTTCTTCCAAGGTTGGATAGTCGACCCAAATGTTGAACATGAAACGGTCTAATTGCGCTTCTGGCAAAGGATAGGTTCCTTCTTGCTCAATGGGGTTTTGAGTTGCTAAAACGAAAAATGGAGAAGGCAAAACATGCGTTACGCCACCGGCGGTAACACGACGCTCTTGCATGGCTTCCAACAAAGCACTTTGCGTTTTAGGCGGTGTACGGTTAATCTCATCGGCCAAAATAATGTTTGAAAACAAAGGTCCCTTGATAAATTTAAACTGACGCGATTCATCTAAAATTTCAGAACCAATGATATCGCTCGGCATTAAGTCGGGCGTGAATTGAATACGGTTGAAAGACAATCCCAATACTTGCGAAAGCGTATTCACCAATAAGGTTTTAGCCAAACCAGGAACACCCACAAGCAAGCAGTGACCATTTCCTAAAATAGAAATAATAACGTCGCGCACGGCTTCGTCTTGGCCAACCATTACCTTTTGAATTTCGAATTTCAGCGCGTTGTATTTTTCTTTCAGCGCGTCTAATGCTTCTACGTCTGATGCAAATGTTTCCATGGTCTTATTTTTTATTCCAGTTAAATTGATACGTGCAGTTTTTGAACTGCTCGTCCATGAATGAATAATTTTTCTTGAGTGCCTTTCCTACCCAAACATCCGTTGCGCTCTGACGCTCGATGCTTTCTGTTTTCGCTTGGAACAATTCATAGTCTTGTTCCATATTCGCTCTATGCGCTGGAAGACGGGCGTCTAACTGGTAAATCACGTAGGCGTCTTTTCCGTTGGGTTGCTTCGCCAATTGCGGCTCAGACAATTCTCCTTCCTTCAATCTAGATAACGTTAAATTCAATTCAGCAGACAAGGTAGCCACATCGTGACGTGTGCCTCCTGTTTGCATATTCATGATTTTTCCCGCTTGATTCTTTGTTTCTTCATCGGTGCTGAAACGTGCAGCAGCAGCATTGAAGGAAATCTTTTTTGCCTTCAGTTCGTTATAGACAGAATCTATTTGTGCTTTGCATCGATTAAAATCTTCGTCTTTAATTTTTGGCGACATCAAGATGTGACAAGCTCTGTAGTATTCACCTCGCTTTTCAACCACCTTCACAAAATGGTATCCGTAAGTTGATTTGAATACTGGAGAGTAATTTCCTTCATCAGTAGTAAAAACAGCAGACTCATATTCAGGAACGAAGCTTCCCTTTTTTATCATATCGTAGCAACCGCCCTTGAATTTCGAACCTGGGTCTTCGCTGTGTCTGCGCGCTTGAATGGTCATGCTTGTGCGACCTGAAGCAACATCGTTTCGAATACTATCTAAAAAATGAATCACATTCTGATTCTCACTTTCCGGAATAAGCGGGGCAATTACAATTTGAGAGTATTGAATCTGCTCTCCAATTAATGGCAACGAATCGACGGGCAAAGACTGATAATATTTCAATACTTGTGAAGGCGTAATTTTCACATTCTTCGTTATCTCTTCTTGCTTCTTTTGGGTAAGCAATTGATCGCGAATCATGTCAAAGAAATCAACCTTCAATTGAGAAATTGGTTTGCCGTAATACGTTTCAAACTGCTCTACACTCCCTAACATTTCCACGAAATAGGTGATTCGTTTTTCAACCTGTGCATTTACTTCTCCGTCTGTCACTTCAACACTGTCTACTTTCGCTTGGTGCAGTAACAGTTTTTGATACATGAGATTCTCAAAAATTGAGCATTCCTTTTCAGCAGGGAGTTGAGATTTCCCTTGTGTTAATTCAAATTTGGCATTTTCTAAATCGGAAAGAAGAACCACTTCCGCCCCAATTCCGCCTATAATTTTATCGATAGACTTCCCGGGCTGTGCCCAAGAAACTGCAGAGAATGCAAAACATATGAGTCCTAATAAAACTTTTTTCATTCTCTTCTTATTCTATTTTACCTTCCGATTTCGCTTTCTCGTAAAGGTCATTTTTCATTTTCTGTAACACCTCTTGTTTCCGAATATTCAGCAAGATACTTGCAATATTGTTCCGAACCATTTCTAAAGGGGCTTGATCTTCTGGAAGTAAGAAGGAACTCACTTTAAACCAAAATATTTCACCATTCAATACGATTTGTTGCGTTGACGTTGTTTGGCTCAAAAACACCGAGCGGTCAGCTATTGCCAATGGAATTAATTTAGCGAACTGCTCCCAATTCATAAAGACGTCTGGCTTGTTGTAGTATTTCGCCCCGGCTTGCTGGCAAAAGGCCTCCCAGGTGGCACCATCTTCTGACGAGAAGGCGTCAGTCATTTTCTGAGTGTCTTCGGTATTTTCTGGAAGTGCGCAATACTTTAGTTTAAGAAAATGTTCATTAACCTTTAGAGCGGATTTATTCGAATCGTAATAACTCTGAATCTGTTCATTCGTTACAACGGTATCCATATTTTTTTTTATCCAATCCTGCTCGAAGGAATAAATGAGCAGGGACTTTCGATAATCTTCAATTCTTCTTTCAACGGAAAGCTTTTCTTCATCAGACATCTTTTCCGCTTCTTGCAAGACCAATGCGTCTTTCAACCACGATTGAATAATTTCTTGCGCAAGAGCTGTTGAATCTTCAGCAGAAATATTGTTTGGAATTCGCTCACGCAACTCTTCCATTGTTAGCACCGCATCTCCAAGGTGAGCAACGCCACTGTTTTCTGAACTACCACAACTGCTTGCAAGAACAACACAAAACGCTGCGATAATGATTGATGCAGCTTTCATATTTACTTAGCAATAGAATGAAGAACTTCTGTGTTAACCTTGTATGTGTGTGTTTTGCGTAATTCTTCCACCCACTGCTTGTCTAAGAAGTTTTGGTATTCCGAAGTCACAAGTCCGCGCGCTTCTGATAATTTCTTTGGAGACTTGTTCAACAACTCTTCAATATCAACCACCATGACTTGTCCGTTCATTGGAACATTCACACTCAAACCTTCCGTCCATTTAATTTTTCCAAGTACTTCACGATCTTCACGAGCGAATAATCCACCTTCCGTTTGAAGATTCAATTGCGTGCCTTGATTCAATTCAGCTGCTGCTTCAGAAGGCGACTTTCCTGACTCCAGCATTTTACGAAGCTTGTTTGCAATGTCTTCGTTCGCGCAGGTGTACAACACAACCTCTGCGCGGTCTGGCCACATGAAGCTCGCTTTATTCGATTCGAAATAATTGTTCAATCCAACGGTATCTTTCACTGCCTTCGACCAAACCAATTGGTCGGTCAATTCAAACAACAAAATACCTTCACGGTATTCTTTCATCAATAGACGGAAAGCAGCATACTTCTCTTCAAGATGCGCATCTTCTTCACGCATGAGTTTATCCTCCGCAAACATTTTCGCTTCGTGCTTCACGTAGTCAACTGGATTCAAATTCGTGTTTGCACCTTTACGCGTAATCATAGTTTGATAGAATTCGTCAACGGTATATTTCGTTCCAGAAACTTCACAGAAAACCTTTTTCAATAAACCTTTGCGCGCTTTTAACTGACCTACATACGTGCTGCTATCAGCCTTTGACGCTAGCTTATTGATATACTTCTGATTGTAAACGAAGTTGTATTCTTTTCCAATTTTTGAAAGGAAGGAGTTCTTTGTTTTTTCCGCGCGAGCGTCTTTCGAAACTTTTGCTTTGATGTCTTTCGACATTGACTCGAACGAAGCCAATGGCTTATAAGCTAGGCGCTTCACAATGTGCCAACCGTAAGAAGTCTTAAAAGGACGAGAAACGTCGCCGTCTGCTTTCAATGCATAAGATGCTTCTTCGAATTCAGAAACCATTTTGTTCGTTCCGAACCAAGGAAGTTCTCCGCCTTTGTTTTTCGTCGTAACATCTTCACTGTATAATGCACACAATTCTTGAAAGGTTTGTTTTCCTTCTAATGCTTTTTGATAGATCTCGTTGATTTTAGCTTCTGCGGCTGGATCATTCGCATCTTCTTTCTTCGGCTTCACCATGATGTGTGCAACATGAATTTCTCCGCGTGCAGGGCGACGGCCTGTTACTTTCAATAAATGATATCCGTATTGAGTACGAACAGGCATGGTCACTTCGCCAATCTTGGTAGTGTAAGCAGCTGATTCAAAGGGATAAACCATTTGGAAAGCGGTGAAATAACCCAGGTCACCGTTGTTTTTCTCTACGGATTTATCGGTGCTGTATTTCTTGGCAGCCGACTCGAAAGATTCTCCAGCAAGAATCTTCTTGCGAATGTCCATAATCTTGTTGTAAGCCTTCAGGGTGTCGGCAGCCAATGCATTCGGCTTGCACTCGATTAACAAATGGCTTGCACGAACTTCTTCTTGCAGGTGAGCATAAGCTTCTTGCATAAGTTCATCTAGCTTTTCCTGGTCAGTCAAGTATGGACGAGCCAATTGCGCGCGGTATCCTTGCAGTTCATATTTGAATTTGCTTACCGTGTCTAGTCCAGCAGCTTTCGCCGCGTGAACCTTCAATTTGAAGTTGATGAATAGTTCCATGTATTCATCGATTGATTCTTTCGTCACAACAGAATCACGGTTGTTCTTTCTAAAAATATTTTCGAATTCTTCCAACGAAACATCTTCTCCGTCTACACTAAGAACTGCGGGAGAGGTGGCTGGGGCCTTTTGAATGGGTTGCGCATTCGCGCTGAACCACGCCGTGCAGATGAGCACAACACTTAAAAGTAGAGCTTTTGTAAAACGCATATGAGTTGAATTAAACATGATTATTTGTAACTGTAATTTGGTGCTTCTCTTGTAATGACTACATCGTGCGGATGACTTTCTTTGATACCGGCGTTGGTAATGCGAATGAATTTCGCCTCTTGCAGTTGCGAAATGTCCGATGCACCACAGTATCCCATTCCGGCTCTAAGTCCGCCAATGATTTGGTGCATCACTTCCATAACTGAACCTTTGAAAGGCACACGCCCTGAAATTCCTTCAGGCACCAATTTCTTAATATCGTCTTCCGCATCTTGGAAATAGCGGTCTTTCGAACCGTGTTGCATGGCTTCCAACGAACCCATTCCGCGGTATGATTTGAATTTTCTTCCTTCGTAAATAATAGTTTCTCCCGGAGATTCTTCCGTTCCGGCAAGCATAGAACCAATCATAATGGTTGAAGCACCTCCGGCAATTGCTTTCGCAATATCTCCAGTATATCGAATTCCGCCGTCTGCAATCATGGGTACACCTGTTCCTTTCAAGGCTTCTGCAACGTCAATAACTGCAGTTAATTGTGGAACACCCACACCAGCAATCACACGGGTGGTGCAAATTGAACCGGGTCCAATTCCAACCTTCACCCCATCGGCACCCGCTTCTACCAAGGCTTTGGCTGCGGCACCTGTGGCAATATTTCCAACTATAACGTCAATTTTATCGCCGAAAGCGGCCTTCACTTTTTTCAACGTTTCAATTACACCTCTCGAATGTCCGTGAGCCGTATCAATAACCACAGCATCCACTCCCGCTTTAACCAAGGCTTCCACTCGTTCGAGGGTATCGGCTGTAACACCAACAGCGGCAGCACAACGCAAACGTCCGAAGTTGTCTTTGCAGGCATTCGGATATCGGTGCAATTTCAAAATGTCTTTGTATGTGATAAGTCCCATTAATTTTCCGTCAGCGGAAACAACAGGAAGTTTTTCAATTTTCTTTTCTTGAAGAATAGATTCAGCGGTTGCTAAATCTTTCGGTTTATCGGTGGTGACAAGGTTTTCACTTGTCATGACTTCACGAATGGGTTTCTCGTAATTTTTTTCGAATCGAAGATCGCGGTTCGTAACAATTCCCTTCAACACACCGTCTGCATCTACCACTGGAATTCCTCCGATCTTATGCTCAGCCATAATGTTCAGAGCGTCTCCAACATTGGCGGTTTCATGAAGAGTAATGGGATCTTGAATCATTCCGCTTTCGCTTCGCTTCACTTTTCTAACTTCCGCGGCCTGTGCGGCAATGGTCATATTCTTATGAATCACTGCAATTCCGCCTGCGCGCGCCATGGCTATTGCCATTGAACTTTCTGAAACGGTATCCATTGCAGCTGAAACAACGGGAGTATGTAAGGTTATATTCTTAGTGAATTGTGAAGAAATATTCACCTCACGAGGAAGCACCTCTGAATAGGCGGGAACGAGAAGCACATCGTCGTAGGTAAGACCTTCTCCTACAATTTTAGAATTGTTTGCGGACATACGTTTGAATTTTCGAATAAAATTCGGACAAATGTACGAAAATAAGGGGTAAAAGCCTCTACTGTTATTTTTATAAACTATCCAATAGCGTCGTCAATTCCGGATCTGAAATTCCTGTCATCACCACCATTACCGTTGAATTGCCATTCACCGTTAGATCTTGGTGGAAATGGAATAAATCTCCACTGGTATTTACCGCAATGGCTACAAGTTTAGCAAATGCCCCCGAAGGAATACCTGAGATAATTCCGCCGCTAGATTGCAATACCGTTTTAGTGTCGGGCAGATAGGCAAAGAATATAACATTCGACAAATCGTCTTCTTCCGAATCGAAAGTTATGCTGTACGTTCCGCTTGTTGTCACAGAACGATCGGCATTAATCCATCCTAGCTTTTCAATAAACGCGGTGTATCCAATCGTATCCACATCGAACACTGGATTCTGCGATTGAGTTATTCCCCACAATCCAAGGTCAGTGGTCCAATCCACTAAATCACCGTTCTCATTTCCGTAATAAACATTCATGTAATTCAGTGCCGGCGAAGCATTCGGCATGCTCACTTTAAAGGCGCATGGCTGCGATAGCGATAGTTCCTGTCCATCTTTTTCAGCTCTCAATCTAACCTCACCGGCTGTTTCTAAAGGCATTCCCGCTGCTATGGTTGGCATGCGGTAATAGATCATATCCTTCGGAGTATATAGCTCCACCAATTTCACCAAAAACGGGTAAGTCACAGCCCCACCACCTGGCAATTGAAGACAGTCAATACTTCCCCAAATAGTTGTTCCTTGATTTCCAATAATTGGTCCCTCACCCGCAGTGTCAATGACAAACACTTGTTCGTCTTGCTTCTTAGAATCTAAATAGGCATTTGGAGATTCATAGGTGTTCAAATCGCGTTCAATACGATCTCTAGAGCACGATGAAAACAATACGGTAGTAACGAGGACAATTAGCATTGTCGCTCCGGCAAAAAAACGAGTGTTTCTATTAGTCATAAGCTGCGCATTTTTCTTTTTTTCCTTTGAATGAATTCTTGTTAAGCCTTAATCCCACGTGCAGCATACCCTCTTGGTGCCGCGTATTGTATCTCCATTCGACAAAGGGCTTTATTTTCTTCCCGAAAACCACGCCCACGCCTATTTCAGCATTCCAATTGTTAAGTCTTGCATCGTTCATATCAGAAGACTCATAGTTCATCCAACGATTGTATCCCAAATGAACCAATGTGTAGGATTGGATTTTTTTTCTTTTGAAGAATTTGTATTGTGCAGATGCTCCAAGTGTGAACTCATGAATTTTATTGGTTGGAAGGAAATACGAAAACTGCGGGCTGATTTGTATCTGCTTCTTTTCTCTAAAAATTCCCCGAGCACCTATTCCTAAACTCTCTGTTTGAAAATTATAGATACCGGAAAAACCCACTTCAGACTGAGCGAGAAGATTCGAAACGAAAAACACAGAAAAAAGAAAAGCGATAATCTTCATTTTACTGAATATATATTCCGAACGAAGTTAACTCAACAATTATTGTCGCAACAAAAAGGGCGGTTCGAAAACCGCCCTTTCAGAAGAAAATTTAATATTGAGTTAAACTACCCCTTGGTCTAACATAGCGTCGGCAACTTTAACGAAGCCTGCGATGTTTGCACCTTTCACGTAGTTAACATAGTCTCCGTCTGTACCATACTGAACACATGCAGCATGAATGCTCTTCATGATGTTGTGAAGACGTTGGTCTACTTCTTCACGAGTCCAGCTTAAACGAAGGCTATTTTGAGACATTTCCAAACCAGATGTTGCAACACCACCAGCGTTAGAAGCCTTTCCTGGAGCGAACATTAATTTGTTTGCGTCGAATACCGCAATTGCTTCTGGAGTTGAAGGCATGTTAGCACCTTCAGCTACTGCAACACAACCGTTAGCTACCAATGCTTTCGCATCGTCGCCATTCAATTCGTTTTGCGTAGCACATGGAAGAGCTATGTCGCACTTCACACCCCAAGGTGTTTTTCCAGCTACGAACTCACAACCGTATTTGGTTGCGTACTCTTGAATACGTCCGCGCTTCACGTTTTTCAATTCCATTAAGAAAGCAAGTTTCCCAGTATCGATTCCGTTCGCGTCGTAGATATATCCAGAAGAATCTGAAGCGGTAACCACTTTAGCACCTAGTTCAGTCGCTTTTTCAATAGCGTATTGCGCAACGTTTCCAGAACCTGAAACAACAACCGTTTTACCGCTGAAGTTCATTCCTTTTACCGCCAACATTTCTTGAGC
>Ga0208483_1000037_pt1 | contig 26311 bp, 20 predicted proteins | sample LakMenE01Jun11ns_FD_150659 | JGI IMG/M metagenome (GOLD analysis project Ga0208483, IMG submission 150659) | Freshwater microbial communities from Lake Mendota, WI - 01JUN2011 deep hole epilimnion ns (SPAdes) | ecosystem: Environmental > Aquatic > Freshwater > Lake > Epilimnion/Euphotic zone ... | reverse complement strand
ACATTCGGATTCACACCTGCTTGGGCCGATAAACCTAAATATGTGTTGAACGCGCGCGCAGAAGGCGATCATAACAAAGACAACTCATTCTTTTTTTCCGGTTCGAAGGGCATACTTGAAAAACCATTCTTTCGACTTCCTATTCGAAGAAAACGATGTTTGGTGATTGCCGATGCCTTTTACGAAGGACCAGAACGCGGTGGACTCTCTTTTCCACATTGTGTTTTTCTTTCAACTGAAAGAATGCCTTTCGCATTTGCGGGCGTTTACGATGAATGGAAAAATCCTACAACACAAGAAACTCTGCATTCGTTTGCTATAGTAACAACCGCAGCGCCTCCGGGTGTCCTGCAACAAATCGGACATCCACGTTGTCCACTTATTCTTTCGAAACACCAAGAAGAATTGTGGCTCGACCCTCACGCCCACCTCGCTGACATCACTTCGATTTTGCAACCTGTTGTAGATCTTGAACTGAACGCCTATCCTGTCAGTACCGATATAAAAAGTATTCAAGCGGAAGGAAGCGATTTATTGAAACCTACCGGAGACGCGCTACTTCCTGAAACATCCTTCATTCTTCACCAACACATTGAAATGTTTGGTATGGGTGAAACGCGTGCGAAAAAACGAAGAGAAAACGAAAGTCCAACCCTTTTCGATTAAACGTGCTGCTCAATTCACATTCGTATTACAGCATGCGTTACGGCTTGCTCAACGTGGAAGACGTGGTGCAATTTTCTGCTCGAAATAATTATCCAATTGCTTCGCTTACCGAAATAAATTCAACCACGACCCTTCACGATTTTCTTCGACTTGCAAAAAAAAATAATGTGCAACCGTTGTGGGGAATCGACTTCCGAAACGATGCTCAACAATTGTTTGTAGCCTATGCCTTCAATACCGCTGGAGTGCATGAACTTTCTGAATTCCTCTCAGACCATCTTCACAACAAAAAAGAATTCGATGTTCGTGCACCGATATGGAAACACTGCGCAACCATCTACCCATTCGAAAACTTTAAAAAGAATTCATTCAAATTGAATGAACATGAATACCTAGGTGTGACTTCGGCAGACCTTCCCATATTCGAGCGAAGCGAATGGAATAAACAGCGAAAAAAAGCACTCGCTTTTCAAACTTCAACCTTCCAATCACAGCGTCATTTCAACATGCATCAATTGTTGCGATGCATAGAGAACAACATTCTACTGAGCCGACTTCAACAATCGCAACAAGGCAAAAGACGCGATACTTTTCTTTCTCGAAACGAATTCGAAGCGCAATTCGAAGGCGCGCCTGATCTCCTTAAAAACACTTTTCAATTTTCAGAAAATTTTTGTTGGAAGGAAGAGGTCAACCATAGTGTTTCAAAAAATCAAAACACATTCACAGGAAGCCTTCAGGAAGATGTTGCATTGCTCCGTCAACTCACTCAAGAAGGACTAGCCTACCGTTACGGACACGAACCGAACAATCGTACGGTTATTGAAGAACGCATTCAAAAGGAACTGGAAATTATTGAACAGAAAAATTTCGTTTCTTATTTCCTTATCAATTGGGACATCACACAATTCGCAAGAGATAGAGGTTTCTATTATGTGGGAAGAGGAAGCGGTGCCAATAGCGTAATAGCTTACGTCCTTCGAATTACAGATGTAGATCCCATTGAACTCGATTTGTACTTTGAGCGATTCATTAATCTATACAGGCAAAACCCTCCTGACTTCGATATTGATTTTTCATGGACCGACCGTGAAGAAATTACAGAATATATTTTCGAACGGTTTCAAAATGTCGCGCTACTTGGAGCATACAACACCTTCCAATACAAAGCAGTTGTTCGTGAACTGGGAAAAGTTTTCGGACTTCCTGTCGAGGAAATTGAATTATTAAGCAGCGGAAAATTCAATCCGAATACACTCGATAAAAATCAGCAGAACGTCATGCGATACGCATCGTTCCTTCAAGATTTTCCGAACAGTTTAAGCATTCACTCCTGCGGAATTCTTATTTCGAATGAACCCATTCACAATTACTCTGCAACGTTCCTTCCACCGAAAGGACATCCGACAGTAATGTTCGACATGGTGGTTGCGGAAGACATTGGACTGCACAAATTCGACATTCTTTCACAACGCGGATTGGCAAAAATCAAAGAAGCCGTTCAGTTGGTGAAGGAAAAATATCCGAGAAGAGAAATCGATCTTCACAATGTTGCTCCATTGAAAACAGATGAGCGCATCAAAGATTTACTTCGTAACGCGAAAGCCATAGGGTGCTTCTATGTAGAGTCTCCTGCTATGCGCATGCTGCTCACGAAACTTCAAGTAGACGATTACTTGGGATTGGTTGCTGCGAGTTCTGTGATTCGTCCAGGGGTGAGCAGCAGCGGTATGATGAAGGAATTCATTCATCGCCATCGCGATCCCAAAGCACGAGAACGCGCGCATCCGCAGTTACTAGCCATCATGCCTGAAACGTATGGCGTTATGGTTTATCAGGAAGACGTGATTAAAGTAGGACACTTCTTCGGTGGACTCACACTCGCTGAAGCCGACGTGCTGCGAAGAGGAATGAGTGGGAAATTTCGTGGAAGAGAAGAATTCGAACGCACCAAAGAATCGTTTTTTGAAAAAGCCATTGCAAAGGGAAATGCTTTCAGCGACGTCGCAGAAATTTGGAGACAAATTGAAAGCTTCGCTGGATATGCCTTCGCGAAAGGGCACAGCGCAAGCTACGCCGTAGAGAGCTATCAAAGTTTATTCTTGAAGGCCTATTACCCCGTTGAATACATGACGGCTACCCTCAATAATTTCGGGGGATTTTACGACACTGAAATTTATGTGCTCGAAGCCATGAAGCACGGAGCAAAAATTTCTGCCCCTTGCATTTGGGAAAGCGATGCCACCTGCGTTTTGCATGGCAATGAAATTATTCTTGGATTCGGTTTGGTAAAAAGTCTAGAGACCAACACCATTATTCGCATCCTTAAACTTCGTCAAAACGAAGGCATTCGAAGCATTGCACAACTCATGGATCAAGCGCATGTTTCGGTTGAGCAAATGAGTTTACTCATACGCATTGGCGCTTGCCGGAAATTCAACAAACCTAAAAAAGATTTATTGTGGGAAACGCACTTTCATGGCAATCCAGATAAACCCGAAATGGGTCTTTCACTTTTCGAAGAACCAGAAAAAAACCTTACGCTTCCAAAATTTCAAGACGATTGGTTGGAAACGGCATTCGATGAAATGGAACTCATTGGCTTTCCTCTTTGTTCTCCCTTTGAATTGGCATCTGAAGAATTAACAGTTACTGAAGTAGCAGCGCAACTTCCCTTCCACCTAAACAAAAAAATATTCGCTGTAGGCTATCTTGTTAATGTAAAGAAGACTCGCACCAACAAAGGAGAGCTCATGGGCTTCGGAACATTCGTAGATAAGGAACTGCAGTTCTTCGACACAGTCCATTTCCCCAATAGTTCATCGTTTGGTAACTTCCGTGGTAGAGGTATTTATAAGATCACAGGAACGGTGCTGGAAGAGTTCGGTGCCTATTCAATTGAATGCACAGAACTCGAAAAAATTCCGTTCAAAAAAGATCCGAGATACATTTAAAGAGGTTCTATCAACCACGACATCTGAATAACTCCATTCAATGGTGAAAAAATTCTTGGGCAATTCTTTTCAAATTTGAACGTTACAATAAACACACAGATTCGAAAAAATTATGGAGTCAGCTATTTTATTTCTAGAAGCACCTATTGCTGCAAGTTCTGAAAAACTATCAATCACGGATTTAGTTCTTAAAGGTTGGTACATCTACATTCCGCTTTTAATCATGAGCGTAATAACCATTTACATCTTCGTTGAAAGATGGCTCACGGTTGCAAAAGCGAACAACGAAGATTCAAACTTCATGACCAATATTAAGCAATACATCAATCAAGGAAAATTGGATTCTGCTAAAAACCTTTGCGCAACAACCAACACTCCTGTTGCACGAATGATTGGAAAAGGAATTGTGCGCATTGGCAAACCTCTTGAAGACATTAAAGGAGCTATTGAGAATTCTGGAAAATTAGAAATTTCTAATTTAGAAAAAAACACTTCTATACTTGCCATCATCGCATCCATTGCTCCAATGTTTGGATTCTTAGGAACTGTTATCGGAGTTATTACAATTTTCCACGACATTTCAAACGTTGGTAAAATTGAAATCGGAGTGGTTTCGCAAGGTCTTTACATTAAAATGATTTCTTCTGCAGCCGGATTAGTTGTGGGTATGTTAGCTTACGTGGCATACAACACATTGGTAACTCGCATTGGACGATTGGTAAATACCATGGAATCTCACGCTGTTGAGTTTGTAGACATTCTTGACGAACCCATGAACTAATAGGAAGCACCATGAACTTCGGAAGAAAACACAAAGTACATATTGAGTCTGGCATGTCCACACTCTCTGACATCATCTTCATGTTGCTTATCTTTTTCATTATCGCTAGTGCTGGAGCAGTGCAAGAATTGTCTGCACAAATAGATAAGCCACAAGCTGGAAATGGAAAAGAAAACGCAGCTGGACTATCTATAACCATTACAAAAGACATGGCCTATAGTCTTAACGGAACCCCAGCTGAAAAAGCAACCATCTTGAATCAACTTCAAGAAAAACTAAATGCATCCGACGACAAACGTGTTCTTTTACGCGTAGATAAAATGGTTCCAACTGGAGAAACAATTGAAATATTTTCAGGTATTCAACAAATCGGAGGCACACCATTCATTGCAACTGAAAAAGGAAACTAATGAAAGAGGAAAAGAAAAATAAAATAATTGGCGCAGCCACAAGCGGAGGAGTTCACTTGCTTATTATGCTCCTTGTTTTTCTTTTACTTTCATCAGCTCCTCCTCTCAAAAAAGAAGAAGAAGCTGGAGGTGGCGGAGGAGGAAACCCATCTGGTGAAGGGCAAGGTGCTGCTGAAGGGGAAGCTGGCGGGGCAATAGAACCTGTTGAAATTGCTTTCGCTCCTATGCCCGAAACATATTTAGGTGCAGATATTTCCGCACCAACTATTTCAGAGAGTAAGACTCCCGTTGAACGCACGAACAAACCAGCTAGAGATAACCAACAAACCGCTCAAAACCAAACGCAGACTTCCGCATTAGATAACATGCTTAACGGACTAAATGGTGGTGGCGGAAACGATGCGAGTAACGGTGGGGGAAATGGGGGAAATGGAGGTGGAACGGGCGGTGGAGATGGTGGTGGAAACGGCCCTGGGGCTGGAAATTTCAGCGGTGGAGGTTTTGGAAATGGAACTAGCTGGTCGTTGAAGGGACGAGATAATTTAACTCCACCAAGCACCTCAAAAAAGCCTACTGCAAATGGTAAAGTCACTGTAAGCATTACTGTAGATAAAAATGGAAAAGTGACAAAGGCTACAGTTGTAAATTCAAACATTACGGTGGATGTTCCACACAACCACGGATTGGCCTTAGAGGCTGCTCGTAAATGCACTTTTACAAGTTCAAACAGTGCTACGCCCCAAACAGGAACGATCACCATTGTTTTGTCTGTAAAGTAATCAGGTGAATTACGAAGAAGCCGTAGAATATCTTTTCTCACAGCTACCCATGTTTCATCGCATTGGCGCTGCTGCGTACAAACCCGACATCGGTAATATTTCCAAACTTTGCAATGACTTAGGAAATCCGCATTTGAAATTTCCTGTTGTGCACATTGCAGGGTCAAATGGTAAAGGATCCACCTCACACCTTATAGCATCTGTTTTAATGGAGGCGGGGCATAAGGTTGGACTATTCACATCTCCGCATCTTAAAGACTACCGAGAGCGCATTCGTGTGAACGGAAAAAAAATCGATAAGTCTTTTGTTGCCGAATTTGTAGCTGCGTCAAAAGAATCTTGGAAGAGTATTCAACCCTCCTTCTTTGAAATAACGACTGCCCTTGCTTTTCATTACTTCGCAGAGCAACAAGTTGATATTGCAATTATTGAAGTTGGAATGGGTGGAAGACTAGACAGCACAAACATTGTTCAGCCCATTGTAACGGGCATTACTTCAATAAGCAAAGACCACACGCAGTTTCTTGGCGATACACTTGAACTCATTGCGAAAGAGAAAGCGGGTATAATCAAAGAAAAGATTACAGTAGTATTGGGCGAAATTCCATCGAACGCTCGAATTGAAATTGAAACAATCGCAAAGGAAAAACATGCTGACATTATTGATAGTACTCACTTAAATGCTCCAACATCAGCATTGGAAGGGAGTTACCAGCTATTCAACGAAAGAACAGCGTTCGGAATTATTCTTGAACTTCAAAAATTAGACTGGAATATTTCTGAAGAAAATATTCAAACAGGTTTTCTTCAGGTAATTGAAAACACGCACCTCATGGGACGCTGGCAGATTCTTGCAGACGCCCCTTTAACCGTTGCCGAAGTGGCACATAACGAAGAGGGAATTACTTTTTTGGTTGAAAAAATAAAAACGATTCCATTCAAAAAACTTCATGTTGTAATTGGAATGGTGAACGACAAAGAGCATTCTCAAGTTTTGTCCTTATTACCGAAAGAGGCTGAATACTATTTCGTTCAAGCTGACATTCCTCGGGCCCTTCCGAAAGAAGAACTTCAAGCAAAAGCTTTAGAATTTATGTTGAAGGGAAACTGCTACCCGAACGTTCATTCGGGTTTGAAGTCAGCGCAAGAAAACAGCACTTCGAATGATCTAATCATTGTTACTGGTTCTATTTTCACAGTAGCTGAAATACTTCCGGAAGAAGATTAGTCCAGCACATTCGACTGAATGTGCTGCAATCCTGCTCGCATCAGCGGCGTCTTTCCAAATACAGCATGAAAGGTTTCCGCAGTCATTTCCTTCCATTCATTTTTTGAAAGATTCAAGCGCTCCGTTTCAGCAAAAAACCGAGGTTCATTGTGTTGAATAGAGAAGCGATTCCAAGGGCACACATCTTGACAAACATCACACCCGAAGGCCCATCCATCAAGCTTTTCCTTCCATTCACTTGGCACATTCTCTTTTAATTCAATGGTGAAATAAGAGATGCATTTACTTCCATCTACAATCTTATCGCCAACAATAGCAGCGGTCGGACATGCGTCTATGCACGCAGTGCAACTTCCACAATGATCCGTCACAAGAGAATCTGCATCCAATTTCAAATCGAGAATTAACTCAGCTAAAAAGAAAAAAGAACCCTTTTGTTTTGAAATCAGATTGCTGTTTTTTCCAACCCAACCTAATCCTGACTTCGCTGCCCATGCTTTCTCGAGTACAGGCGCACTGTCCACGAACACTCTTCCCCCTACTTCACCAATTCGCTCACGAATGAGTTCAACAAATTGAAACAATTTGTCCTTCACAACCACATGGTAATCTTCTCCCCAAGCGTACTTCGAAATTTTCGGCAAGGCTGAATCCTGTGTCCGCTTCGGATAATAATTGAACATAAGCGACACCACGCTCTTCGCGCCTGGAACAAGAAGCGTCGGATCCAATCGTTTATCGAAATAATTTTCCATATAACGCATTTCTCCATGCATGTTCTGCTTCAGCCATTGCTCTAAGCGTGGAGCCTCGTCTTCTAAAAATTCCGCCTTCGAAATACCACAATGTGCAAATCCCAATTGACTTGCAATTTCCTTTACAATACGCGTATGTTCAGCTTGAGTAGACACTAGAACAATTGCCCCGGATTATTTCTAATCTTCCCTAAATGCTTATAGGTAAGATCTGTCAATTGCCTTCCACGAGGAGTGCGCGTTAAAAATCCTTCTTGAATTAAGAACGGTTCGTAAACCTCTTCAATGGTTCCCGCATCTTCTCCAACAGCAGTTGCTATTGTCGTAAGTCCGACAGGTCCGCCATTGAACTTATTCATCATGGTCATCAAAATTTTGTTATCCATTTCATCGAGACCAAGCGTATCCACATTCAATGCATCCAAAGACATTTGAGTAATATTGATTTCAATGGTCCCATCACCCTTAATCTGTGCAAAATCACGGACACGACGAAGCAACGCATTCGCAATACGCGGCGTACCGCGACTTCTGCGAGCTATTTCATATGCTGCATCGGGCGTAATTGGAATCTTTAAAATAGCAGAGCTACGCTCTACAATATCCGTTAATGTCTTCGAATCGTAATATGAAAGTCTTGCATTAATTCCGAAACGTGCGCGTAACGGCGCGGTTAACAATCCACTTCTTGTTGTTGCTCCCACAAGAGTAAAAGGATTCAAATTAATCTGAACCGAACGAGCATTCGGTCCTGTATCAATTACCAGGTCAATACAAAAATCTTCCATTGCGCTGTAGAGATATTCTTCTACAACAGGACTCAACCGATGAATTTCATCAATGAACAAAACATCATTCGTTTCAAGATTCGTGAGCAATCCTGCAAGATCTGCGGGCTTATCAAGTACGGGACCTGAAGTGGTTTTAATTCCCACTCCCATTTCCAACGAAACAATGTATGCCAAGGTAGTTTTACCTAAACCAGGAGGGCCATGCAGCAGCACGTGATCTAGGGATTCACCACGTAATTTGGCAGCTTGAACAAAAATCTGAAGATTATCAAGCACCTGCTTTTGACCTGTAAAATCTTCAAATGACTTGGGTCTCAGGACTCGTTCTAAATCCTTATCTGTAGTGCCCTCAGCCTCGTCTCTTATATCGAAATCGTCGCTCATAAATTCTAATTAGACTCAATTAATTTTTTTCCCATTTCATCTAAATGAAACAATTCAGCCCAACCGTATGGGTTAAGACTTAAACGCAACACAAAGTTGGGTGAAGTTAAGGGTTGATCAATGGACTTGTTATTCTCTAACATAATTCTATAACCGAAGCCTGCTCCCACCTCAAATAAATTCGCAATATCATAACTGAAGCTCATGGCGGGTTCATAAAGAATCACGCGCCCTTCATTTAATTTAATCCGATTTCCTTCAGCATCATTATACTTCAAAAAGCTCTTTCCAAAACCTAATTGAATAGGAAGTGTGCCCTTCCAATGACCGCTTTTAAAAAAATCCAATTCTGCATAAGGACCAAAATAACGCAGCTCGAATTCACTGAGATTATTAACACCTTGAACATTTACATTCTTATAAACTCCATTGGAAAGCCAATTGTATCCGACACCTAAAACAAGTATCTCATTGAATTCGGCGCCAACCTTTAGCGCCTGGGTATTGAATGTCCTTCCACCTATGAATGTACCCCATGTGTCCCATTTAGCAGTGGCCTTTGGCTTTTCATCAAACACTCCTTTGAATGAATTTTGAAGATTAACGGGTTGAGCCAAAAGGGTTATCTCGGCAGCACAAAATAATATGACAAAAAAAATCCGCATCGTTCTAAGATACGGATTTTTTAATTTATGAATGCTAATCATTAATGTGCGTGTTCTCCTGGCTTCAATGGAACAACTTGTGGAACGAAATCCTCTTCGTGTTCTGGGTTTGAATAATCGTAAGCCCAACGATGCACTTCAGGAAGCGCACCTGGCCAGTTTCCATGGATGTGCTGAACTGGAGTCGTCCACTCCAATGTGTTCGACTGCCATGGATTCTGTGAAGCCTTCTGTCCGTAGAATATACTGTGGAAGAAATTCACTAAGAATAAAATTTGAGCGGCACCTCCAACTATAGCGAAAGTACTGATGTATGGATTCAAGTCCATTACCCAGTCTAAAAACTCAAATTCAGAATAGCTGTAGTAACGACGTGGCGCACCAGCCATTCCTATGAAGTGCATAGGGAAGAATACGCCAAATCCACAAACCAAGGTTAACCAGAAGTGAGCATATCCTAATTTCGTGTTTAACATTCTTCCGAACATCTTAGGGAACCAATGGTAAACCCCGGCGAACATTCCGAAGATAGCAGACATACCCATTACAATGTGGAAGTGAGCAACTACAAAATATGTGTCGTGAACGTTGACATCTAAAGCAGAGTCAGCCAAGATAATTCCTGTCAAACCACCTGTAACGAACGTACTTACCAAACCAATACTGAACAACATCGCTGGAGTGAAACGAACATTTCCTTGCCACAAGGTAGTAATGTAGTTGAAGGCTTTAACCGCCGATGGAATCGCAATTAACAATGTCGTGAACACGAATACAGAACCTAAGAATGGGTTCATACCTGTGATGTACATGTGGTGACCCCATACAATGAAAGATAAGAAACCAATCGCCAAGATTGATCCAATCATAGCCTTGTAACCGAAGATTGGCTTGCGTGAATTGGTAGCAATTACCTCAGAAGATATTCCTAATGCAGGAAGCAATACGATGTATACCTCAGGGTGACCTAAGAACCAGAACAAGTGTTGGAACAACAACGGCGATCCGCCAGTTACATCCAACGCCTCTCCTTGAATGAAGATATCAGACAAATAGAATGCTGTACCCATGCTTCTGTCCATCAAAAGAAGAACAACAGCAGAAACCAGCACAGGGAATGAGAGAACACCTAAGATTGCAGTAACAAAAATGGCCCATATCGTCAATGGAAGACGAGTCATTTTCATTCCTTTAGCACGAAGGTTAATGATGGTTACCACGTAGTTCAAACCACCCAAAAGTGAAGAGGCTACGAACAACACCATTGAAATTAACCAAAGCGTCATACCCATACCTGAACCTGGCATTGCTTGAGGCAGTGCAGAAAGTGGTGGGTAGATTGTCCAACCGCCTGAAGCAGCTCCACCTTCAACAAATAAGGATGCTAACATAATTAAACTAGATACTGCAAAGAACCAGTATGACAACATGTTCAGAAATCCTGAAGCCATGTCGCGAGCTCCAATCTGAAGTGGAATAAGTAAGTTCGCAAACGTTCCTGATAATCCTCCGGTTAAAACGAAGAATACCATAATTGTTCCATGTATCGTAACCATCGCTAAATAAGCGTTACGATCTAAGATTCCGTCTGGCGCCCATTTGTCACCCAAAAATGCATTTAAAATTTGAAACTTCTCTCCTGGCCATCCCAACTGCAGACGGAAGAAGATAGATAACATTACAGCTACAACTCCCATTACGATCGCCGTAATTAAGAACTGCTTAGATATCATTTTGTGATCCATCGAGAACACATACTTCGATATGAAGCTCTCCTTGTGATGGTGATGACCGTGGTCTTGTGCGTGCGTATTTTCAGTTGCTTCCATGATTATCTCTTATTTTTTTTCGCCCATTGCTGTGGCTAAAGTGTCTTTTTTAGGTTCGTTTGCCAAAGTTGTATCAGCTGCTTCTTTCACTTCAGGAGCTTTAAACATTTTTTGTTTTGCTACCCAAGCGTTGTAATCCGCTTCGCTTTCAACAACTACTTTCATTTGCATATTGAAGTGAGCGGCACCACAAACTTTGTTGCATAAAAGAATATAATCAAATGCATCGTTACCTGTGATTTTGCGCATCTCTGCTGTAGTTACCGTTGGCGTCATTTTCATACGCGTGGCTACTCCAGGTACCGAGTTCATTTGAGAACGGAAGTGAGGCATATATGCTGAGTGAATAACGTCTTGTGATCGGAAAATAAACTCAATCTCTTTGTTAACCGGAATGTGCATTTCACCTTTCACCAAACGGTCATCGTTTCCAGATTCCCAAGTGCTTATACCATTAACGCTGTTCTCATCTATGTCGGCAATGCGCTGTTTATGACGCTTCAATCGGCTAACCTTATCTTCTAAAGTAGCTACGTAGCTCTCTGGCATCAAAGGCATAAGCTTATTTTCTGCCAACTGATGTTCAACATTTTCAATTTGGGCATCCAACTCGTCCATCTTGGCACGAATTCCTTCCTTTGTAACAAGACCAAGCGGATTAGAAGTGCTGATCAAATTGTAACTCGCCGTACCAAAGGTTTTATTTTCACCAGGATAGCGAGCCGTCCAATCGAATTGTCTACTGTACAATTCAATTTGAATAGCATCAGCAGAAGCAGGACCTGTTATCTTGTTCCAAGTAATAAGACCATACACAATAACGAAGGCCAACAAAACACCTGGAACCAACGTCCAAAGCATCTCCAAGCGATTGTCATGTGCGAAAAACTTCGCTTTTCTTCCTTTTTTGAATTGGTATTTCCAGGCGAAATAGAATAAGAAAAAGTTCACAATAAAAAAGGCTATGGTAATCATCCATATGTTCACCTTCATCAATTGATCGACATCAACACCATGTGCAGAAGCTGATACCGGAAGATAATCTCCATATCTAACATACAGGAACACTGTACCTACGAAGAATAAAAACATCCAGACTAACATCAAGTTAGCATTCAGTTTATTGTCGGCCGCGGAGATCTCTTCCTCTTTGTTCTTTCTTAACGAACGGCTCAATTCATATACTTTAGTCAATTGCGCTATGGCAATGATTGCAAGTACTATAACTAAAAGAATTAGTAGTTTCATTTGACTATCTTTTTATCTTACGCTTCAATTAAATGTGATGGTTTTCGCTTTCTTGCAGGAAAGGATGGTTCTTCGGAATCAAAGGAGCCTTGGTTAATGTGGTTAATACCACACGCAAGAACAATCCTAAAAACCCGAGTAACATTCCAATTTCAAACCACCATCCGAAATCTGCATGGTGACCTTCACCAAATCCCCATAATAAATGTCCGTGAATGGTTCCAGGAATAACAGCTAGATACAAATCTGCAAAGTGACCAATTAATATAATCACACCCACTCTTGTTAAATACTTCGTGTTACGTTTTGCATCTCGAGAAATCAATGTGTAAAAAGGAACAACAAAGTTCACTGCGAAAATCGTCCACATCAAAACCATGTAATGATCATAACGTTCCTTGAAATAAGTAATCTCTTCTGGAATGTTTGAATACCAAATCAACATGTACTGACAAAACCACAAGTAGCTCCACAACATTGAAATGGCGAACATCCATTTACCCATATCATGAATATGCGATTCGTTCATCATCGCGTAATAACCTTTTCCACGCAACCAAACTAAGATTAACGTTGCCATTGTCATTGCGGTAACCCACATTCCTGCGAAGATGTACCAACCGTACATTGTGCTGTACCAGTGCGTGTCAATAGACATTAACCAATCCCAAGCCATTGTAGAAGAGAATACGGCGAACAACACCAGAAATGTAGCTCCCTTTTTGTACATCTTGTAGTGAATCTCAGTTCCTCCAACAGCATCTTCTTGCAAAGACCACTTGCGGAAATAACGAGCAAACCCTACGAATACTGCAGCATACGCAACAACTCTCAACCAAAAAAACCATGGAGTGAAATAGGTGTGTTTTCCAGCTATAATCTCGTCGTAATTCTCACTAGCCGGATCGTAAACAGATGAATCCATCCAATGGTATAAGTGGTGTCCGTGAAATTGTCCCACCAACAATACAAGAACAATTACACCCAAACCGTAAGGAATGTAGGAGAAAATTGCTTCAAATAATCGTTTCAATAAAGCTGACCAAGCTACCTCAGCAGCATATTGCAACGAATAGAAGAACAATATTCCCAATGCAATAGCAAAGAAGAAAAACCCACTAATCAACAACATGGCCCACCAGTATTGGTGATGCTCTGTTTTATCAGCAAACCATCCTAGCAGAGCAGACACCCCACCAATGGCCATCAACGCCGTCGTCCACATTTTAGTTTGCGACGGAAATTGGAATTGTAATTTATCTTGTGACATACTGTATTCCTTCTTGTTCTTATTTTTTTGTTGAATCTGCAGGCGCTGCCTCAGCTGCAACCTTTAACATATCCTTCGCATCATACTCAGGAGTAGCAATACCTTTTTGAAGGCACTTCACCCACTCCAAAATCTGCCAACGCTCTTTTTGATTCAATTGAGAAGCATGTGAACCCATCAACCCTTTTCCGAATTGAAGCGTATGGTACATCTTCCCTTCTTCTAAATCTTTCAACTTAGTCGCATAGTCAGGAATACCTGCGATTAGACCATTCTTAGAAATAGCGCCATCTCCATGACCTTCTTTTCCGTGACAGTGTTGACAGAAAATCATATATAAACGCTTTCCTTCTTCAATGTTCACTTTGTTCGCTAGCAAAGGCGAGTGAATCTCAACAGCCGCTCTTGAATATCCAGTTGTGTCATTTGGCAATGCATAAGGCATTCCGAATAAAGCATCGTCACCAGCATAAGCAATACTGCCTTTTGCAGGAACGCGAGACAACACAGCTTGAACTCCCGCTTCGTCCTTCTGACTCTGCGTCCAATCCATGTGTTTATTTGATCCGTAATCTACGTAGGCCTCCAATGCAGGAGAGCGATACATATCTGGCATGTATTCCACACCAGGAGAATTCGTGTCTACACCACAAGAAGCAAATGCAATTGCTACTGTGATAGCCGAAAATGTGTTTAGTAGGGGACGCTTCATCTTAACAGTCCTTTATGCTTAGTTCAAAAACTTCAGTTGCACGTATTTTTTCTTCCAAATCAGATACAGAGAATGCGTGATTATCTTCTGTAACTATTTCCATTACAAACTTATCGTCTGTAGTTCTTGGATCTGGATTAGAGGCTGGCATTCCAGGAAGAGTTCCGTTGCGCAAAAAGTAGGTTATTGCCATACCATGCGCTGCACAGAAAACTGAAAATTCAAACATGATAGGAACGAAAGCCGGAGCGTTTTCAATCCAAGTAAAATTTGGTTTACCACCAATGTTCATCGGCCAGTCATGAATCATGAAGTACCAAGTTCCCAATATTGCCAATAACGTTCCGGTAGTTGCATACATGAAAGATGCAATCGCTAAGCGTGTGCGCTTAACACCAATGATTGGATCTAATCCGTGAACAGGGAAAGGAGAAAATACATCTTTCACCTGTATCCCTTGTTTTACCAACACCGTAGCTGCATCCAACAACTTTTGGTCGTCGTCGTACATCACGTGAAATACTTTATTTGCCATTGCCTTAATCGTTCAGTTTTTAATGTTTGTCTGAGTTCTTGTAGCTTTCGCCCGAAACTTTTAAGATTGTCTTCAATTCGTTCAAAGCCAAAACAGGGAAGTAACGCGCGAACAACAAGAACAACGTGAAGAAGATTCCGATTGTTCCTACGAACATTCCAATATCCGTAACACTTGGGTGGAATTCACCCCATGCTCCTGGCGTGTAGTCACGGTGAATTGAAGTCACAATGATTACAAAACGCTCGAACCACATACCAATGTTTACTACAATAGACAATAAGAATGTAGCAGTTAAGCTTGTTCTAATTTTCTTGAACCAGAACAACTGTGGAGAGATAACGTTACACGTCATCATCATCCAATAAGCCCAACTGTACGGACCAGAGAAACGGTTGATGAATGCGTATGATTCGTATTCAACACCACTGTACCAAGAGATAAATAATTCAGTTAAGTATGCAACACCCACGATAGATCCAGTTACAATGATTACAATGTTCATGTATTCAATGTGTGCAATATTTATGTAAGCCTCAAGACGCATGGTCTTTCTCATAATCAACAATAGCGTCAATACCATTGCGAATCCCGAGAATACCGCTCCAGATACGAAATAAGGAGGGAAGATTGTTGCGTGCCATCCCGGAACAATGGAGGTTGCAAAGTCCATCGATACAATCGAGTGAACCGAGAATACTAGCGGGGTAGCAATACCTGCAAGGACCAAAGATACTTCTTCAAAACGTGTCCAATGCTTAGCGCGACCTGACCATCCGAAAGAAAGAATTCCATAAATCTTCTTCGGAAGTGGCTTAACCATACGATCGCGAATGGTCGCGAAGTCAGGAATTAAACCAATGTACCAAAACACCAACGATACAGAGAAGTAGGTCGAAATCGCAAATACGTCCCACATCAATGGTGAGTTAAAGTTTGGCCAAAGTGAACCGAATTGGTTCGGCAATGGAAGTGTCCAATATGCCTGCCATACACGTCCCATGTGGAATACAGGGAATAACGCAGCCATCAATACCGCAAAAATGGTCATCGCCTCCGCTGAACGGTTAATAGCCATTCTCCAACGTTGACGGAAAAGTAACAATACCGCAGAAATCAAAGTTCCTGCGTGACCAATACCCACCCACCAAACGAAGTTGGTGATATCCCATGACCAACCAACGGTCTTGTTCAATCCCCATGCTCCAATACCCGTACCTACGAGGTACATAATTGAACCTACTCCATACAATGCAATAACTGCAGCAATGGTAATTGCAATTTTCCACTGACGTGGCGCTTTGCCTTCAATAGGACCAACAACATCATTTGTAATATCGTGGTACGTCTTGTGACCTAGAATAAGGGGTCTGCGAATAGCTGCTTCTTTTATCATGGCTTATGCTTCAGTTTCTTCAATGTTTCTAACTTTTGTCATGTAGAATACGTTGGGCTGAATTCCAACTTCTTCTAATGAATGGTATGAGCGGTTGTTCTTCGAACGATCAGTGTTCTCTGATTTTGTATCGTTCAAATCACCGAATACAATGGCGTGCGTAGGACAAGCCTCAGCACATGCTGTAACGATTGATCCGTCTTGAACAGGGGTACCATCTTTCTTAGCTTGTAATTTACCCGCTTGAATACGTTGTTGGCACATGCTACATTTCTCCATAACACCACGTGTACGAACAGTAACGTCTGGATTCAACACCCAACGAAGACTTTCATCTTGTGACGGATTGAAGTTCGCAAACTTATCGTTTGTTACATAGTTGAACCAGTTGAAACGACGAACTTTGTATGGACAGTTGTTTGCGCAGTAACGGGTACCAATACAACGGTTGTAAGCCATGTTGTTCAATCCTTCATTACTGTGTGTCGTTGCAGCAACAGGACAAACCGTTTCGCAAGGAGCGTGGTTACAGTGCTGACACATCATTGGCATGTGAACAGTGCGTGGATTCTCTTCTGGATTCTCCATTTCACGGTAAGCACCAATTGCTCCTTTACCTGTTGCCTCTTCCGTTTTTTCTAACGTTTGAGATAAATCAATAGGCTGGAATTCAGAAGAGAAATAACGGTCGATGCGCATCCAGTGCATATCACGGTGACGACGAACTTCGTCTTTACCTACAACAGGAACGTTGTTCTCTGTGTGACAAGCTGTAATACAAGAACCGCAACCGATACAAGAAGACAAATCAATTGTCAATCCCCAACGGTGACCAGCTCCTTCTACAGGATGATCTCTATACAAATCAAATTCTTTAACCGGCTTACGGTCTGCTGGATTAATCTTTCCATCTCCATTCACATCTTCGTGAACAGGTAATGATGGAACCAAATTCCATGAAGCTGTTCCTTTTTCAGCTTCTTTCTCAGCTAAATACTTTCCTAGAACCGTTTCTCTTACAACTGAATCACGACCCATTACGGTGTTGTGCAGTTGTGTTGAAGCCAATTCGTATGTTTCCTCTGTAACTTCTAGAGTTGCAGTTCCAATGTATTGACGAGTAGTCGAAGTTGAAACGAATTGAAAAGCGTTCTGACCAATGGTCTTAGGCATTCCGTTTTCATTCAATTCATACTCACCATTAGCCGCTGTTTGATAAGCTGCTTTACCGATTTTTTCGTTGTTTGCACCACGACCATAACCCAAAGCAATTCCAATGGTTCCTGGCTTTTGGCCTGGGGTTGGACATACCGGCAAGGTTACTGTTTTTCCGTTTATGGTTACTTTAACAACTGATGCAGGATCATCTTGAGCGATGTAAGAATTTAAATTCAAACGCTTAACATCGGTCGGAGACATAGCTACATAATTGTCCCAAGTAACTTTAGTAATCGGATCAGGTGTTTCTTGAAGAACAGGGTTATTTGCATAATCTCCAGCTCCAATGGTAACCTTCTGATAAAAACTAACCTCCCACTCCGCTGTTGCCATTGAACTTGCATTCGAAATTGCAGTTGCTAAGTCGTAAGATACAGGCGATGATGCAATAACAGGCGCTGCAACTGCGGCTGCCGCTGCTACAACAATTGGAGCAGCTGCGGGTGCAGTAACTTCTGCTTGAGCAGGCGCTCCTGAAGCTAAAATCGGAACAATAACCGCTGCATTCTCTGCTTTCGGTAATGCAACATTGTGCGTAGTTCCATTATGAATACTCATGTTGAACAAGTCTGAAGACAAACCTGCATGAGTTCCTTTGATATAATCGTAGTAAGAAATTGAATTACCAGACCAACGCAACAAGCTCTCTTGTGCAGGACGTGTATTGTAAAGCGGAGTAATGGTTGGTTGAACGAAATCTATTCGTCCAGCCATTGGCTCTAAATCGTTCCATGACTCTAAGTAATGGTGATCTGGAGCATTGTAAGTCGCTTTAGCTGAAGTCTCATCGGCATATCCATTGAAACTAACTACAGTAGCAACCTTACCCATTGCAGCTTTGAAACCTGCCGCATCCGCGTAAGAATATCCAGGATTCGCTCCGTAAACGATTAGCGCTCCCACTTGACCGTTGTTCATTTCACCAACCAAACGATCCATTGCTGCATCGTCTCCTTGGAAGAAATTAACTGGCTTGTCAGCATTCAATGTTGAACCGTAGTTCTTCAATTCGTTGTTAATGGCACAAACAATAGATTGAACATCTACATTGTTGCTTCCCGCAATAACAATGCTCTCACCTGCATTCGCTTTCAACTCTTCAGCAATACGTGCAATACGCGCTGAATCAACTCCTGCAACTTCGGCGCTTCCGCCTTTGATTGCATTGTACAACGCAGCAACTACAGCACCTTCTTGTGACGGTTTAATTGGAATACGAACATCGGCGTTCGATCCAGTCAATGACATCGTTGCTTCGAACTGGTAATGTTTGCTCATCCACTCACCCTCTGGGCGACGAGTTGAAGCATAGGCACCTTGGAACAAGTTCGAAGACATCCATGTGCCTAAGAAATCAGATCCTACTGAAACAATTGTTTTTGCTTTTGAAAAGTCAATAGCAGGAATTACTTCCTTACCTAAAACATTCTTGTGCGCTAGACGCATACCTTGGTATGAAATAGCATCCCATTGAATGTGCTGAACCTTCCCAGTATATTTTGCAGAGAACTCAGCGATTGCACGCTTAGCACTTGGACTAATTACAGTATTAGACAGAATTCGAATGGAAGAAGCACTTGCCAATGCCGAAGAAATTTCAGCATCTATTGTACCCCAATCGCTAGAAGAACCAGCTTTCATTGGTCCTTGAAGACGAGCACTATCGTATAGTCCCAATACCGAAGCATTGATTCTAGAAGAAACCGCACCGCCACCAATTCCGTGTTCTTTGTTTCCTTTAATGAAGATTGGACGACCCTCGCGTGTTTTCACAAACAAGTTCGCATACTCATTTCCATCATAGAAAGAAGATGCGTAGTAATTCGCAATACCCGGAGTGATTTCCTCTGGCTTAACCACGTAAGGAATACTTTTTATTACCGGAGTTTCGCAAGCAGCAAGCGTTGCAGCAGCTACACTGAATCCCATGAACTTCAAGAAGTCACGACGTCCAGTGTTACTTTCAGCAAGCTTATCATTACCCAAAAAGCTTTCAACGCTTTCAGACTTTGCAAACTCGTTTGACATGCTTTCTTGGAAAGAAGAAGTGTTCTCCAACTCTTCCATTCCTGTCCAGTATTTTTTATTCATACCCATGATATTCAGGTCCAATCAAAATTAATAGTGACATTTTCCACATTCCCATCCACCCATTCCTTTTACAGAAATCTCTGGACGTAATGTATCTAGCTTCTCTCCCAACTTCATTCCGTCTATGTTATCTTGAAGCAAAGCACGCAGGGTGCGCTTTCCAGCTTCAGTAGATTTGAAACGCTCATGCATTTCTTCATAGTACCCGCTTGAAGTCAAGTCGATTTTCTTCTCTTTGTGACATTCAATACACCATCCCATTGTAAGAGTTGGCTTAGTCAATTTCACCAATCCCTCTACATCTTCCTGAAGATTAATTTCTTCTGTAGTTGCTTGACGACCGGTTGTGTAAGTTTGAACTGGACCGTGACATTGCTTACAATCAATCTTTCCAACCGTTACGTGCTGGCTGTGGTTGAAGTAAACGTGATCCGGTAAATTGTGAACCTTATTCCAAACAATTGGCTTTTGATCGTAGTTCGCAATGTATTGTTTTGAAATAGTATCGAAACCAATGGCAGCATAGATCTTGGCAATCTCTTTTGATCCTGTGATTGGACCTTTGTTAATACCCTTGTGACAGTTCATACAAACATTCACTGAAGGAATACTCGCATGTTTCGATTTACCGGCACTGCTATGACAATATTGACAATCAATTTCGTTTTTACAAACGTGACTTGCGTGTGAGAACCAAATAGGTTGCTCCGGGTTGTAGCCTTCGTAAACACCAATATCCATCAATGTTCCGTAACCCACAACTACAAAGTAACAAACCAAGAAGACACCCACAATTCCAACGAATCCTTTGTTCTTCCACATCCAAGCCTTCATTGAAGACCAGTATCCTTTATGCTCTTCTTCTTCCGATGAATCACCCTCGGCATTGGCCGCTTTCAATGAACGTGAAATGTTAGCTGCAGAAACACCAACAATAGCTAGAATTAATCCTATAATAATTATCCAAATAACTCCGCCTCCACCGTTCGCCTCTTCTTCCTCGGCCTTCATCTTAGCCATATCTTCTACTGTGATACAATTCGGACCTTCGTCTTTCTTTGCTCCAGCACCGCCACCCGATTTAACATACGTTAAGATGTGATTAATCTCTTCTTTGGTCACTGCTTGCGCAGCCATCCAACCGTAGGTGCCAACATACTTATCTACCAAGCCCTTGATGTATGGATCACCCGACGCGGCAGCAGCTTGAGGATTATTGATCCACTTTACAATCAGCTCATCCTTACCGGCCCAACGGTCTGAAATACCTTTCAAACCAGGCGCAGCCAAGATTTCATCTGTTATTTTGTGACACGACGCACAATTGGCGTTGAAGAGCTCGGCACCCTTAACTGGGTCCCCACCTTCGTGAATGTTAGCAGCGTAAGACGCTGAAAACAAGGATAGGTTAACAATCGATAATAACGCTAATCCTTTTAAACTTGCTAGAAGTCGCTTCATTCCTGGTCTTTTTACAAAAATCCTTATTTAATGCGTCGCAAATTTACTTCACGAGGTTTATCACAGAAATGTCATTTTCATCTATTTCTTAATTTATACCTATTCTAAATAACATTCGCGTCATTTTCATTGTTACTCTATTGATTCATTGACGTTTATGTTTTGTACTTCAAAAACGCTGGCGTACCTTTGTTAAGAAATGAAAGATATCATGCGCCTTTTACTTACTCTTCTAATTTTTGCTGCTTTCAGCACTTCAGCTCAAAAGCCTGTATCCAAAGACTTGAAAGCTAAGTCTCCCGTGCAAGACACTCTCAAACCGGGGCATGTTGTTTTTAATGTTCCTCAATCTATCTCGGCTATTGAGCAAAACTCAAGAGGAATAAATAACCTTGAAGGGTTTCGTATTCAAATTTTCTTTGGCCCTCTCGAACAAGCAAAAGCAAAAAGACAGGAATTCATGGCGAAAGGTTTTGTTCATCAGGCCTATCTCGAACAAAACGTTCCCGATTTCAGTTTGCGCATTGGCGATTTCCTAACTGAAACCGACGCCAAAAACGAACTGAAAAACTTTAAGACATCCTACCCAAATGCCTTTATTGTCAGGGGACACATTGAACCCCCAAATTTAAATTATTACATCAACGCCATTAACGCTTCGGGGAAATAATTCAAATTGAGAAACATCAGTCAGAGCAGAAGCATTCCTCATTATTTTTTCATTCAGGTTCATTCGTAACTTCGCCGCATGCCTATTTACCACTCACTCGGAAAAACACCTCCAAAACGTCATACAACGTTCTATAAGGAATCTGGCGAATTGCATTACGAACAGCTATTCGGCACAGAAGGATTTACGGGAATGTCTTCGTTGCTTTATCACTTGCACAGACCTACCCAAATTAAAAGCATTAGCGCACCCGTTGATGTTTCACCAAAAGCAGCGGTCTATCACAACATAGAGCCACGCATGCTCAGCGGTTTTAACGTTGCGCCACAAGACGATTTTCTTGAAAGCAGAACGGCTTTGCTTTTCAACAACGACCTGCACATTTCAGTTGCTGCACCACGCAAAAGTTTAACAGAATATTTCTACAAAAACGCAGATGCAGATGAAGTTATTTTCATACATCGCGGCTCTGGAAAATTGCGAACGTTCTTGGGAAATATTCCTTTTGAATACGGCGACTACCTGGTCATTCCAAGAGGAATGATTTATCAAATCGATTTCGATACCGAAGACAATCGCCTATTTATTGTTGAAAGTTTTTCACCCATTGTAACACCGAAGCGATATAGAAATCAATTCGGACAATTGCTAGAAAGTTCACCCTTTTGCGAACGCGATATCAAACGTCCTTCTGAACTCGAAACGCACGACGAGAAAGGTGATTTCACCATGAAAATAAGAAAGGAAAATCACATGCACACCTTGGTGTATGCGACACATCCTTTCGATGTTGCAGGCTGGGACGGATATAACTACCCTTACGCATTTTCAATACACAATTTCGAACCCATTACTGGACGTATTCACCAACCGCCTCCAGTGCATCAAACGTTTGAAGGACACAACTTCGTAATCTGTTCTTTTGTTCCGAGATTATACGATTACCATCCAGATTCTATTCCCGCTCCCTACAACCACAGCAACATCGACTCAGATGAAGTGTTGTACTACGTAGACGGAGATTTCATGAGCCGAAACCACATTGAAAAAGGATTCATTTCCCTTCACCCTGGTGGAATTCCTCACGGACCACACCCTGGAGCTTATGAAAGAAGCATTGGTCAAAAAGAAACGCAAGAACTTGCGGTAATGATAGACCCTTTCAGACCGCTTCGAATTACCGAAGCTGCCCTTCAAATTAACGATCCAAATTATATTAAAAGCTGGCTATAATGAATGTTTACGACGCAGGTTCAGAAATAGAAAAAATATTTGCTGACGCCCAAGATTTCCTACCTCTATTAGGTACCGACTACGTTGAATTGTATGTTGGAAATGCAAAACAATCCGCGCACTATTACATGAGTGCGTGGGGTTTCAAACCCCTTGCCTATCGCGGATTAGAAACCGGATCGAAAGATGCCGTTTCGTACGTGCTTCAACAAGATAAAATTCGTCTGGTTCTTACAACCGCGCTTGGTCCTGGTGGTCCAATTAACGAACACGTAAACCAACACGGAGACGGAGTTAAAGTCATTGCTTTAATGGTTGATGATGCAACTAAGGCTTGGGAAGAAACCACCGTTCGCGGAGGAGAAACATGTCTTGATCCTATTCGCTTGAACGATGCCAACGGAGAAATTATCCTAAGCGGAATTCGCACCTATGGTGAAACCTTTCACTACTTCGTTGAACGCAAAAATTACAACGGTGTATTCATGCCGGGTTATGTGAAATGGGAACCTGCCTATCAGCCGACAGAAGTTGGATTGAAATACATTGACCACATGGTGGGAAATGTGGGTTGGAATGAAATGAATAAGTGGGTTGAATTCTACGCGAAAGTGATGGGATTCACGCAGTTGGTGAGCTTCGACGACAAAGACATTTCTACCGAATACACTGCATTAATGAGTAAGGTAATGTCGAACGGAAACGGTCGCGTTAAATTCCCAATTAACGAACCCGCTGAAGGAAGAAAGAAAAGCCAAATTGAAGAGTACATTCAATTCTACAACGGCGCAGGCGTGCAGCACATTGCTGTTGCAACCAACAACATTATTGAAACGGTTACCGCATTAAAAAACAACGGTGTTGAATTCTTAACGGTACCGAACACCTATTACGAAACGGTTTTAGATCGTGTTGGAAAAATCGACGAAGACCTTGCTCCGCTTCAGGAACTTGGAATCTTAATTGATCGCGACGACGAAGGTTACTTGCTTCAAATATTCACGAAGCCAGTTCTAGACAGACCAACCATGTTCTTCGAAATTATTCAAAGAAAAGGCGCACAGTCGTTTGGAAAAGGAAACTTCAAAGCACTTTTTGAATCCATTGAACGCGAACAAGAAAGACGCGGAACACTATAATTCGTGAAGCTATCGCTCTTCATTGCTAGACGCTATTTGTTCGCGAAAAAATCGCGAAACATTATAAATGCCATTTCGCTCATTTCGATGAGCGTTGTGGCATTTGTTGCTTGTGCAATGATCCTTGTAATGAGTGCCTTCAACGGACTCGAACTTCTTATTGAAGACTTATTCTCGAGCTTCGATGCGCCCATAACCATTGTTGCAAAACAAGGAATGCAAATCGAAGAGAAAACCATTCCTTTCGAAAAAATACAACAGTTCGAAGGTGTCACTCTCATTGGAAAAGTGATTGAAAACGATGCTTGGTTGCAATACAACAATTCCAATACAGTAGCCACCATTAAAGGCATTGAAGCCGCCTATGTAAAAACTTTGCCCACCGACAGCATGGTCTACTCCGGTGAATTTTTACTGGAAGAAGATTCGGCAAATTATGCCGTTGTAGGGCTTGGTGTTCGAGGAGAATTGCAATTTCCTTCCTCATTAAATCAGCCCGTTATTCTGAACATTAAAACTCCGGTTGCAGGAAGAAGACTTTCAACCAACCGTGAAAATGCCTTCAACGAAACAAATCTGCGTGTAACTGGAATTTTCACAGCAAATGCAGAACTCGATAAGAAATATATTTTCCTGCCTTTCCGCTTAGCTCGTGAACTCTATGAAATGGACTCTTCGTTTACTTCATTGGAAATTCAAACTTCACCCAACACCGATTTAAATAAGTTGAAAGAGGAATTGCAAGTGCTACTTCCAGATCTCAAAGTTCAAACCCGAGAAGATAAAAACGCACTGGTCTATAAAACGAACCAGAGCGAGAAATGGGCCACCTATCTCATTTTAGTTTTCATCTTAATCATTGCAAGCTTTAACATCTTAGCTTCCCTTACCCTTCTTATCATTGAAAAGAAAAAAGACATTCACGTGATGTATAGCATGGGGGCAACCAAAGCCACCATTCGAAATATATTTATTCTGGAAGGCGTTTTCATCAATCTTACGGGGGCAGTGATTGGAACTGCGATTGGATTACTGCTTACCTACCTGCAACAAACAGTGGGATTGGTGCGCATGCAAGGCGCTGTGGTCGAGTTTTATCCCGTTCACATTATTCCTTCATCTGTTGCATTAATTTTCGTTACAGTTTGCACAATCGGAAGTCTCTTTTGCCTTGCATTTGTTCCTGCTTTATTGAAAAAATTTCAATACAACAAGTCGCAAGATTAAGCCAATTCAATTTTATTTCCTGGCAAGCACCGAACCACACCCTTCAGTTCTAATTTCAATAAATGAAGCGCCAAATTCTCACCATCGAATTTCCACTTCAATACATCTAAATCGAGCGAATGCTCTCTACGAAGTAAATTGAAAATTTTTGTTTCTTCAACGCTCAATTCTGGAATAACCAACTGCGTTGCCATTGTATCAATTTTCCAATCCATAAGCGCACACAACTCTTCAGCAGATGTAATTAGATGCGCCTTCTGCTGACGAATCAAATTGTTACATCCTTTGCTGAAGGCGTCATTCGCACGGCCGGGCAATGCGAAAACTTCTTTATTGAAATCATTCGCGAAATTAGCCGTTACAAGCGCCCCTCCTTTTGCAGCCGACTCAACTACCAGTATAGCGTCTGAAAGCGCCGCTATGCATCTGTTTCGCGTCTGAAAATATTCCCGTTCAGCCTTTACATGCGGAGCCAATTCAGAAAATACCAGTCCCGTTTCTTCTATGCGCTGAATCAATTTTCGATTTTCCTTCGGGTAAATATTCTCGTGGCCATTCGCAATGCATGCCCAAGTCACTAATTTATTCTCCAAAGCAGACGAGTGCGCCTGGGCGTCTATTCCAAGGGCCAATCCGCTTATGACCACCACATCCAATTCACGCAAAGAAGCCACGAGTTCGTTGCAAAAAGACCTGCCGTAGGCCGTTGCGTTGCGTGTTCCAACAATACCAATGGTCCGTGCTGGATTCACTTCAGCATTACCTCGCTTGAATAGAAAGACAGGCGCATCATCGAAGTACTTCAATCGCTTGGGGTAATTGTCGCAGACATAAGTAACTATTTTTATTTTATGCTGAAGGGCATCGTT
>Ga0208483_1000035_pt1 | contig 27301 bp, 29 predicted proteins | sample LakMenE01Jun11ns_FD_150659 | JGI IMG/M metagenome (GOLD analysis project Ga0208483, IMG submission 150659) | Freshwater microbial communities from Lake Mendota, WI - 01JUN2011 deep hole epilimnion ns (SPAdes) | ecosystem: Environmental > Aquatic > Freshwater > Lake > Epilimnion/Euphotic zone ... | reverse complement strand
CCCAATTTGCCATTACAGGATCCGCAGCAATAGATGGCCTTGAAAAATCTCCTTCGGAATACATACGTGGCTTCATTTCAAGAATATCGCTGGCCTGTCGAAGAATGGACGATTTGTGCTTCACGATTTGCGTGGGTTCAATTCCATTCAGCGTATTAAATTCCATTTGCTTTTGTCTTCTGCGCTCGGTCTCATCAATGGTCTGAGCCATGCTGCCTGTAATTTTATCGGCGTACAAAATTACTCTACCGTGAACATTACGTGCAGCCCTTCCTGCAGTTTGTGTAAGAGATCTTCTATTTCTTAAAAAACCTTCTTTATCAGCGTCCAATATGGCAACTAAACTCACTTCAGGAAGATCTAAACCTTCCCGCAACAAATTCACTCCAATGAGCAGATCTATTTCTCCTTCGCGAAGCTGCGCTAAAATATTAATTCGCTCGAGTGTGTTCACTTCACTGTGAATGTATCTGCATTTCACATTCATTCGCTCGAGATATTTATGAAGTTCTTCCGCCATGCGCTTGGTTAACGTGGTTACTAGAACTCTTTCATTCGCCTCTATTGTTTTCTGAATTTCATTCATTAAATCATCTACTTGATTTAAGGAAGGACGAACTTCGATCGGAGGATCTAGCAATCCCGTAGGACGAACGACCTGCTCTATCACAACGCCTTCTGTCTTGCGCAATTCAAAATCGGCAGGTGTAGCCGAAACGAAGATGACTTGATTTTGAATCGACTCAAATTCATCAAAGGTCAGCGGACGATTGTCCATGGCTGAAATCAATCGGAATCCATGCTCAATCAAATTCACTTTTCGCGAACGATCTCCTCCAAACATAGCCCCTACTTGCGGAACCGCAACGTGACTCTCATCAATGACCATTAAAAAATCATCGGGGAAATAATCCAATAAACAGAACGGCCGCTCCCCTGCCTGTCTTCTATCGAAATATCGTGAATAGTTCTCTATACCCGAGCAATAACCGAGTTCCTTCATCATTTCAATATCGTAGTTCACTCGCTCCTCCAAGCGTTTCGCTTCTAATGCTTTTCCTTCTTTGTTGAAATTAGCTGTCTGCACAACCATGTCTTGTTGTATCTGCCAGATAGCATCGTGCAGCGTCTCTTTGGAAGTCACAAATAAGTTCGCGGGAAAAACTGTTGTCTGATCGAAAGATGTTGAGGTTTTTCCGAGCACTGGATCCAACATCTTAATACTCTCAATTTCATTTCCGAAAAACACCACGCGCAAAGCGTAGTCTGCATAAGCCAAGAATATATCTACCGTATCGCCCTTCACTCGAAACATTCCGCGTTCCAGTTCGGCATTTGTTCGGCTATATAACGACTCTACCAATTTATACAAAAACGATTGTCGACTCAACTTCATGCCGACATGAATAGGAATAACACTTTTATGAAATTCCTGCGGATTACCAATACCGTAAATGCATGAAATACTGGCTACCACTATGACATCACGTCTTCCGCTTAACAATGAACTTGTAGCGGCCAAACGAAGCTTTTCAATTTCCTTATTAATGCTTAGATCTTTTTCGATGTAGGTATTCGTAACCGGCAGATAAGCCTCGGGTTGATAGTAGTCGTAATAGCTCACAAAATACTCGACTAAATTCTCTGGAAAGAATTGCTTAAACTCAGAATATAATTGTGCTGCTAATGTTTTGTTGTGACTAAGTATCAACGTTGGACGCTGTGTTTGAGCAATGACATTGGCAATGGTAAACGTCTTACCACTTCCTGTTACACCAAGCAATGTTTGATATTTTTCATTCTCATTCAGACCTTTCACCAAATCGTGAATAGCCTCGGGTTGGTCACCCCCAGGCGTGAAGTCTGTTATCAATTTGAATTGCATACGAGCGAATTTAGATTAGAAAAACTGAGGTACAAAAAAAGGCCCTAAATCGGGCCTTTTCAAGAATAACTTATATGCTATTTATTCGCCTACAACTTCAAAGTTGAACGTAGCACTTACCTCTTTGTGTAACTTCACACGCGCCTCATAAGTACCTAAGTTCTTAATGTGCTCTTCAGAGATGCTAATACTCTTTCTGTCGATTGCAAAACCTTCTTTCGCTAATGCTTCAGAAAGTTGAATAGTGTTGATGCTACCGAAGATTTTTCCGGTATCAGAAGCTTTAGTAACCAACTTAATGCTTACAGAAGCAATCTTCTCAGCCGTTGCCTGCGCTTCAGCCAAAATTTTCGTTTCCTTGTGAGCACGTTGCTTCAAGTTCTCTGCGTGCATCTTTAATGCTGAATCTGTTGCAGGAACAGCGTATCCTCTTGGGATTAGGTAGTTACGAGCATAACCAGCTTTCACTGCTACGATCTCGTCCTTAGCTCCTAATTTCTCAATGTTTTCTTTTAGTATAATTTGCATGACTAGTCCTCCTTAATTTATTTCAACATGTCAGCTACGTATGGCATTAATGCCAAGTGACGCGCCTTTTTAATTGCCTGAGAAACTTTACGTTGGTATTTCAACGAAGTTCCAGTAAGACGACGAGGAAGAATCTTTCCTTGCTCGTTGCATAACTTCAATAAGAAGTCACCGTCTTTGTAGTCGATGTATTTGATACCTGATTTCTTGAAACGGCAATACTTTGCTTGCTTGGTTTCAATATCAATTGGATTGAGGTAGCGGATTTCTGAATTATCGCTCATGGGTTCAATTTTTTTTGGTTATGCCTCTTTAGCAGGGGCTTTCTTTTCTTTTAATTTGTTTCTGCGGCTTTCTGAATATTCCAAGTGGAATTTATCCATTACAGTAGTTAAGAAGCGAATAACGCGCTCGTCGCGACGAAATTCAGTTTCTAGAACACCTATAACATCTCCAGCAGCTTCAAACTCGATTAGATAGTAGAAACCAGTTGATTTTTTCTGAATTGGGTAGGCCAATTTTCGGAGGCCCCAGTTCTCTTCGTGTTTAATCGAAGCACCTTTTGTTTTCAGAAATTTTTTGAACTTGTCTACTGTTTCCGCCGCCTGATCATCAGACAGCACGGGAGTCAAAATGAAAACAGTTTCGTAACGATTCATGATATATTGATTTTAAAATGGACGGCAAAAGTACGAAAAACTTTCAAACTTCCAAGCTTTCAACGGAATAGCTTAGAAAAAAGTTAGTCCAACTCCCAAATCCGATTCTTTTTCCGAAGGCGAAAACCAGCTAACGAATGCTTTTGCCAAAAATGAAGAACCAAATAGATGACAATGGGAGAGCCAAAGGTCAGAAAAGACAGATAGACAAATGAAAGCCGAATTCGATTTGAATTCATATCTAGTTTTTTCCCTAAGGCATCGCAAACCCCGAAAAACCGAAGTTCGCAAAAATCAAATAAGGACTTCATCAAATTCATTTCGTTTCAATTTTTCTGCTCCTAGAGCGCAATTTAGACATTTTCTCGGCTCGCAATACATTCCGTACAAATGAATGAGTCCTTGCGATTCTAAGGCATTGGTTCCGACAACATCGTGAATTTTCCACAAACGCGTAATTCGATTGTCTTCAAGCGGAATTAGTTCTAGCAACTCAAGTGCTCTTTCAGCATACGACTCATCCATTTTTCTTTCGTGAAGAAAAAATAACAACGGTGCAAACACATTAACAGCCAAATGAGCGAACAAGGGATTCATTCTTCCTTTTTTATATAACTCTAATTTCCACTCCTTCATTTCCGCTTTATTAAAAATCATATTCCACCAAAGCGAGATTTGAGAAAGTTCATCGGCTAATTGCTCAATACGAACTTTATTGTTTCTCTTCGGGCGTATCTTTCCTGTATTTAGCGCTTGAGGTCTTAATAGACTCCATTGATTTGCTTCAATGAGGGCGGACGCCTTTTTCCAAACAACCGCTTTCGACTTCGCCACCTCGAATCCGAACATCTGAAGCAACACTGCTTTCAACAATTCGGGTTCATCTATCAATCTTAGCGAATTGCGAAAAGTAAATCGCGTCGCCACATTTTCAAATAACTCTCCGTTCAATCCAAAACCAAACGCTCTGAAAAACTTTTCGTAAAACAGCTGCAAAAGATCTCCATTCAGCTCCATCGATCTGCTGCGCCACTCGGAAACTCTTTTTTCTAAACGCTCAACCGCCATACGGTTCATCCAATTTGTTCGAACAACACTCCGCAAGTCGCCGAAATTGCCACCACAAGGTATGTGGTCCTGAACATTCTTCCATTGCTGAACAGTTTCCCATTGACCTGGAATGATGTGATTCTTCAATTCGAGTATTGGAACGTTTGCTGGAATTTGTTTATCCATTTCATAAACAACGTGGAGAATCACATTGTCATATCGCGGATCACCCGTGTGTCCGTGAAGCACCCAATCCGATGATTTCAAATGAAGTTCAACCGGACCGCACCAAAGGACGTCTCCGATTTGAACCCGCGCATCCATAAAATCTGGTCCCGCATGTCGGTTTAAAAAACCGGGGTATTCAACCTGTACAACATTGCCATCCGTTGTTGTCAAAGGCAGTTGGGAGAACGACTGTGTTCGCCAAACGAAATGCAAAAATTCTTCTTTCATGAATCGAATTTCTGATGACTATTCCAGAAAGTCAAGAAATGCTTATGCCATAAAAACGCTGTGTACCCTGATTTTACTTACCTTTATAACGCATAAAATTATTCAAATGAAGCACCTATACCTTATTCTTTGCCTTGCACTATCGATTCACACGCTTGCGCAGCCTGGCGATACCACAATCATTCAAACCTTCACGTTTGAGGCGCAAAACAATCCTGCAACCGGCTATGACTCGCCTGGAAGAAGGTGGTTCCAATTCCCTGCTTCAAACAATGGCGTGAATTACCAAAAGGTTTTGATGTATCATACATTGAAATGCTTCAGCGACGGAACAGCAGGTGGATTGGGCTTTCCATGCGGCGAGTGGGACTATTTATCCTACAACTACCTTTTCGAGAATACGGGAATGCTTGATTCAACGCTTCAGCAGCATCCGCATTTCTTAATTAACAATCAAAACTTCAGCACGGCTGCCATTCGCGCTACTGCTCCATTTGATATTTTTCAAACGGAACAAATCACTTCAACATTAAATAATCCTGGAGATGCTCTTGCATATAGCGTTGGCAATAACATTCAAACATCAAATGCACCTTTCGCAAGTGATGCAAGTGCGCGCTACCAATGGCTCTATTCGGCAACCGAACTTGCCACCGCGGGCGTGCAAGCTGGAAACATTTGGCAGATAGGTTTCGACCTTTCTGGGAATGCGGGGACTTATCAAAACTTAAGTGTCCGAATTAAATCAACAACATCTTCCACGTTGATTGCTTTAGACAATAGCGCAATGAGTACCTACTATTTGAGCAATACATCTATTAATCAAAATGGAACTTTCTATTTAACCCTAAACTCCCCTTTCTTTTGGGACGGAGCAAGCAATATTCTTGTTGAAGTGTCTTACGACGGAAACCCTTCAGAACTCGGCATTGCAGCATTAGGCGAAGCTTCCAACTTAAATGCAATAGCTTCCATCGGAAATAATAAATTCGTTCGATTCGATGGCAACGATGAAATTCGTATTCCTGCTTCAGCCTTCGCCTCTATTTCTAATGAGATAACGATCGCCTTTTGGTTACGCGGAGACGCGAATGCGCAACCTGAAAACGGAACAACCTTCGAAGCAAGAAACAGCAGTAACAATCGTGTACTGAATGCACATTTACCTTGGAGCAACAGCCGCGTGTATTGGGACGCTGGAAATTCAGGAGGAGCTTATGACCGTATCGATAAGGCCGCGAATCCTGCGGATTATGAAGGCGTCTGGAACCACTGGGCTTTCACTAAAAACACAGTGACCGGAGAAATGAAAGCCTACCTCAACGGAGTTCTTTGGCACAGCGGAACAGGGAAAGTTTTTCCTATGACCAGCATCACACAATTCAGCATTGGTTCGGCTTCCACATGGAGCAATTTCTATCGCGGCGACATCGACGATTTCACTATTTTTTCCAGCGAATTGAACGACGCAGAAATTCAAAACATTTATATCGGCGGGCCAAGCGATCCTTCGCTATTGGTGCAATACAATTTCAACAACGATAGCAACGGCGCTGTTAATGACATTTCAGGAAACAATTTCAACGGATACACTTTAGGCAATCCGAATTTCATTTCTTACAGCGGTTATGAATTAACTCAGGGGGCTCAAGCATTGGACTTCAGACCTAAAACATATTTTACTCAAGGAAATACCTTAACAACCGCGCAAACAACGAATACAATTAATGTTGAAGTCTCTGATGCGCCCATTTCAAAAATTGAATATGAGATTGTGAATCACAATCCGCAAATTCTAAACATTGCAACGACTTACTTGTCGCGTTGGCAGTTCACATACAGCGCAACTGGTGCAAAGATCGACAGCACATTTGCTGCTGAAGACGAGATCTTAACGAACGACACTCTCTTCTATTATGGCGCTCCATTCGATGTTGTGAATCGCTATGAGTTGGGCAGATTCATTACTCCGTATGGAATTCAATTGGATTTGGGCGACGGTTGGACATGGATTTATGATGTAACCGATTTCGCGAACTTGCTTCGCGACAGTGTTCAGCTTGAAGCAGGAAACTGGCAAGAACTTCTAGATTTGAAATTTGTATTCATTGAAGGAACTCCCGCACGTGATGTGAAGCGAATTGCGAACGTATGGCAAGGAAACTATGGCCTTGGTGGATTTAACAACGCGGTAAATGAAAAGACATTCACACTTCAACCCAACGAAAGTGAATTGAAACTTCGAACCACATTAACTGGACATGGATTCGGAAACGATGCCAACAACTGCGGTGAGTTCTGTTACAACACGCACTCGATTAATGTAAATGGAAGCCCAACATTCAGTTGGGAAATTATGCACGACTGTGACAAGAACCCATTATTTCCTCAAGGCGGAACGTGGATCTATGCTCGCGCAGGATGGTGCCCAGGAATGGAGGGAAAAACTGAAGAATTCGAATTGACTCCCTTCGTTCAAAACAATACAGTTAGCGCTGAATACAACATCACTACCGATCCTTACGGCAACTATGTTACGGAAAGTCAAATGATTTATTACGGTGCAAAAAACCATGCACACGACCCCGAGATTGAACAAGTTCTTGCCCCGAGCAATTGGGAAAACCATTCGCGTTGGAATCCCATTTGCGACAATCCGAAATTCGTTTTGCGTAACAAAGGATCACAACCATTGACCGATGTTAAGATTTCTTACGGTGTTGTTGGTGGTGCAATTGAAATTTATACTTGGACTGGAAACCTTGGATTTATGGAAAGTGAAGTGGTTGAATTAACCTACAGTGATCCTGCACTTTGGAATGCAACTTCTACAACTGGAAGATTCTTTATTGATCTTGGTGAAAGCGCCGATGGTGCAGATAACAACCCTTCGAATAACCACGCTGAATCTGCATTTACTCGTCCCCCTGTTTATTCTTATTTACCGAATACTGATAACAATAAACTCATTATCATTTTCAGAACGAACGCATCCTACTGGGAAAGCGCATATACGCTCTACGACATCAACGACAACCCCTTATTCACTCGATCTTTCACACAAGCCAACACCACACATAGAGACACCCTTCAATTAAACGCAGGTTGCTACCGTTTTAAAATTACAGACACAGGTGGAGACGGGCTTTCGTTTTTCGCCAACAACGATGGAAATGGATACTGCAATCTAGACCGCGCGGCTGGAGCTTATTTCAAGCAATTTGAAAATGACTTTGGCGCTGAGATTGAACAATATTTTTATTGGAATACAAATCTTGTTGGTGTAGAAGAAGAGCAAGCCAATGCAACACAAATTCTACTGATGCCTAATCCTGCCAAACAAAAAGTTAAACTCATTGCAAATGGATTTGATGAACGCTTGACGTATTCGTTGTTCAACATACAAGGACAAGTTTGCAAGCAAGAGAGAATCAATCGTTCAGATAAAGCAAGTTCAATAGACATTGACTTGAATGGATTAAGTGCTGGAGTTTATTTCGTGAAAGTGCAAGACAACAACAACAGCTCAACGGTGAAGTTGATTGTTGAATAAACTAGACTTTATTCGTTCTGGAAAGCAATGCAGCGTCTAACAACGTAATCGCTGCCATAGCTTCAACAATTGCTACTGCGCGCGGAAGAACGCATGGATCGTGCCTTCCAGCCGCTTCTAATTCAACTTCTTGATTGTTTGAATCGCGTGCCATTTGTTTTTTTCCTATAGTGCTCGTTGGTTTGAAAGCCACCTTGCAAACGATATCCTTTCCATTTGAAATACCACCTTGTATTCCACCATCGTGATTGGTTTGAAGTGAATCGTTGTTCTCACTTCCCTTTCTTAATGTGGAAGAAAATCCATCTCCGATTTCAAACGCTTTCACCGCATTTATGGAAAGCATGGCATGTCCCAATTGAGCATGCAACTTATCGAATACAGGTTCTCCCCATCCGGAAGGAACGCCGCTTGCAACGCAAGTTATAATTCCACCGAGACTGTCTTTCTCTTCTTTGGCTTGACGAATTGCAGCTTCCATACGAGCGGCTGTTTCTTCATGTGGACAACGAATAGCTGAGCTGTAAATCCCTTCCAAATTCAATTTATCATACGTAACGGGCACCATGATTTTGTGAACGCTACTCACATACCCACTCACCCGAATGTTCATTCGGTTTAGTACAGACTTCGCAATTGCTCCAGCAACCACGCGACAAGCCGTTTCTCTAGCAGAGCTTCTTCCACCACCTCTGTGATCACGAATTCCAAACTTTTCTTGCCAAGTAAAATCGGCATGACCAGGACGAAAGACATCTTTTAAATTATCGTAATCACTAGAATTCTGATCTTCGTTTTGAATGATAAAACCTATCGGCGCACCGGTAGCAATTCCATTTAAAACACCTGAAAGAATTTGAACACGATCAGATTCGTTTCTTGAAGTAGTGAGATCGCTCTGCCCAGGCTTTCTTCGATCCAATTCCATCTGAATGAAAACTTCATCAATGACAACTCCCGCAGGACAACCGTCAACGACACCTCCAATAGCAGGACCGTGCGATTCACCAAATGTGGTGAGACGAAATAAAGTTCCAAATGAGTTTCCTGCCATGTTGCGAAGTTAGTTAGCTTTTCCCTCTACAATTTTCCCTTCAACAATTACTTGATCTATGTTGTTTTCGCCGAAGTAATAGAACAATTCAGCCAATGAATTCAATGGTTTTGTTATGATGAAGGATGCCTTCTTCCCTACCGTAATGCTTCCTAAAACATCTTGTACATCCATAGCGAAAGCGCCATTCAGAGTTGATGCATTAACGACTTCATTGGGCAACATGCGCTGCTGAATGCAAGCGAGACTGTTCACGAAATTCATATTGCCTGAAGGGGAAGATCCGGGGTTGAAGTCGGTTGCTAAAGCGATTGGTAAACCGGCATCGATTATTTTTCGAGCTGGTGTGTATGGAATTCGCAAAAAGAATGAACACGCTGGAAGTGACACGGGCATTGTGTTTCCTTCTAACAAACTACTTACATCTTCATCAGTTAGTTCTTCCAGATGATCAACACTTCGCGCATTTCTTTTTACTGCAGCATCTACTCCACCAATGACATTGAATTGATTCACGTGCACCTTAGCTGGAATTCCTAGCACTTGAGCAGCATCTATTAATTGATTCATTTGCGCCACAGAGAAATAGCCTTCCTCGCAGAACGCATCTACAAAATCGGCAAGTCCTTCGGCAGCCACTTTCGGCAGAACTTCATTCACCATAACGTCTACAAATTCATCTACTCGATTTTTATATTCAAGGGGAATAGCGTGCAACGCAAGAAAGGTCGATTTAATTTCTAAGGGATGCTCCGACTTTAAGCGTTTGATAACACGAAGCATTTTCAATTCGTTCTCTTCATCGAGACCGTATCCGCTCTTAATTTCCACCGCGACAGTTCCTGCGCTCATTATCACATTCAATCGGTCAAACGCGGCATTGAACAACTCTTCTTCACTCATGGAAGCTAACTTCTTCGCGCTATTTAAAATACCTCCACCACGTTTCGCTATTTCCTCGTAGGTCAATCCGTTCAACCGATCTTCAAACTCGTCAGCGCGAGAGGCTGCAAACACGGTATGTGTATGACTGTCGCACCAACCGGGAAGAACATACTTTCCAGCCGCATCAATGATTGTTAAATCGCGCCAATCTTCTATCCCATCAAATTCATTCATTGAGCCAAAAGCTGCGATGGTTCCGTTCTCCACTGCCAACCATGCATTTTCAATACATGGGAGCACATTCATATTCGCTCCTTTCACAGATGAGACTTCCTGAGAATGAGTCCCGTAGAGTGATTTTATGTTTTTTATGAATATTTTCATGTTGTACAAAGATGCATTATTCTTAAATTTGCCGTCCCGCGCCTATAGCTCAGTTGGTTAGAGCAACAGACTCATAATCTGTGGGTCCCTGGTTCGAGCCCAGGTGGGCGCACAAAGATAACCCCGCAATTGCGGGGTTTTTCGTTTCTTAATTCACAATTAGTTTCTGTGTAACACTTGAGTTTTTATTGGAAAGTTTCACCAAATAAATCCCAGAAGAAAGTGCTTCATTTACTTTCACGCGATGTTGTTGTAGAACCTTTTCACGCCAAATAATTTTTCCGGTAACGTCCAAAATTTCTATGAACTGGAAAGCTTCTTCTTTCCACTGCACCTCGAACGAACCGTTGGAAGGATTGGGCATCATGCGCATTCCAATTTTATTTGAATCATCGACATTTCCACAAAGCATGCATGCTGCCAGCGGGTCTGCTACGACAAAGGAATGTGATGTCACATAATCGGTGTAAATCGCTTCAACACATTCCGCATTTAGAAAGTAACGCAGCCAGGCAGTCATCAAAGTTAGATAAGCCTCTTGCTGATCTGCCCTTGCTAAACTTCCACCCAATGGTTCTCCAAAATCGCACAATGTACCTGCATCGATGTACCCGCAATGCGAACCTCCGGTTAATGAAACAAACGTTTTACAGCCTGCACTGGTTCCATCGTAAATGGGCTGATGATTATCCGCAGGAGGGGTCACTGCATCGTCGCTCCCTGAGAAAACAAGTGTATTGCAATTTACCGATGAAGCGGCTGCAATCGCACTCGGATTGGTTTCCGCAGGTGCTAATCCAACAATCGCATCGATCAAAGGATCTGACGCCGCTGCTATCCACGCTGCTCCTCCACCCATGCTGTGACCAATAATCGCTTCTCTCTCTTGATGCACGATGTTGTGCAAAATTGAAGATGAATTTTGAGATTCGAGTTGAAGGGCATGTGCTACAAACGCTAAGTCTAAACCGAAATTCTCATGACTGGGAGCAAATCCTGTTTCAGTATTTACTAATGCAACTACAAATCCAAATGGAATCAACTGTTCAGCAATTATATCATAGTTTGCTGCCCCAATTACGAAACCGTGCCCCACTGCAATCGCAGGATATCCCGTCAGTGCTAGAGAAGATGGATCTAAAGCAGGAGTGTTATCACCAGCAGAAGTAGCTGGATAATACACTTCGCATGGAATTGAACGATTGTTTCTTGTTGCATCCACGAAGGTTAACGTCGTGTGACCAAGACCTTGTCCAAACGAAAAAGCGGCAGTAAGAAATCCTATAAAGAGTAAAACTACATTTCTCATTTTATTTTTTTTGAAGTGGAACGACTTGAATTCCAGTGGAAGATTCGATTACAAAATAATATTGTCCGACCGGTTGAGAGGTTAAGTCCAAATGATAGATTGCCCAAGGCTCGCTATAATTGTAATCCCACTTGTAATATTTAACCGATCTACCACTGCTATCATACAAGTAGTGATAATTATTTGTATCAGGGAAATTACCTTCTACGCGTACTTCAAACTGACCGTCTGAAGGCTGCGGAAAAACAAGGACCGAATGTTCATTCGGTTGACTGTATACCTCATTTGAAAGATTTACAAATGCCTTCCAGAAATCGGGAATACCGTATCCCATAGAATCATTTGGTGTAGAATACAAACTAGCACTTTCTTCAATAGCATTGAAGATATCCATGTTTGTTGCTGTTGGAAAGGCTTGCCATAGTGTGGCTGCCATTCCTGCAATAATCGGAGAGCTAAAAGACGTGCCGTTTCCCCTCGAAATTGTGCTGTCTGAAGCTGCGTATACCGTCTGCCTTCCCATGGCTACGATGTTCGGTTTGACATCGTTCAGGCCTGGCGGGTGATATCCTGAAAATGATGCATGACTTCCATTCAAATCCACTGCCCCAATGCATAAAACATGTTCTGCATCTGAAGGAGCTGTAATGACGTGCCATTGATCATCGCCACTATTGCCTGCGCTGTTTACAACCAATGTTCCCTTCAGCGCACATATTTCCGCTGCCTGAGAAATTCGAGTCGTAGTTCCATTCATATCTGATGATGAATAGTTCATGTAATCTTCATCGAACAAGGAATACCCTAAACTTGAATTAATAACGTCTATCCCTATGCTATCTGCCCATTCTGCGGCTTGTATCCATGTATCTTCTTCCAATCGAACTTCACGAAAAACATCTTCCGTTTGAAACAAATAATAGTTGGCTTCAACTGCTGTACCATACAGTGAATCTTGCATGATTCCAGCCATATGACTGAGCACCATCGTTCCGTGTGTAGAAGCATCAAATACATTCGGCGAATCAAAATTCAGAAAGTCCTGCGTTTCAATAATCCGTCCTTCTTCAAAAAGATGCGCCAAGGCGGGCAATACATTAGCAAACCTGAATCCGCCATCGAACACCGCGATATCCATTCCCTTTCCATTTAATCCTAATTGGTGAAGACGGTGTCCGTTTAACATTTCAGTCTGACGAAAACTCGGACCGTAGAAATCGTCTGAAACAGTTCCCACTTCTGACTGCGTTCCTTTATGAATTGAAATCTTTTCAAGTGGAACACTCGGCAAAGACTTAACTTGAAAAACACACGGAAGTGCCTCCACTTGCAATTTCCAAGTTGCTGCAAAGGCAGTATCAATAAGCTCAACTGTAATTGAATTGAACCATTTACTCTTCAGCAACACATTTGAATTTCCTTGCTGAAGAACTTGTTGGATGTAGTTTGTATTTACTGGAATATCGAGAGAATCGAAACCCACTCCGGTTCTAATTCGCCGATCCACAGCTTTCTGAGAAAGAAATTGTCGTGGCGAAGAAAGAGAAAAACTTAAGTTGTTTTTATTTTTAAATTGAATGAAATAAGTGTTGTAGGACGACTGAGCATGGGCAGTATACAAACTACTCAAGGAGCAAGTCAGAAACAAAAAACAGATGAAACTGCGCATATCCTTATTTCGTTTCCTTTAAATTACCCATTTCATAAATTTCAATTTTCTCAATTGCGCCACCAATATCAAACGAGGTGACCTCACCGTGTAATTGTCCTTTAACATAACTTCCTTTTCTTTTAATCTGTGTACCTACTAACTGCTCTCGATAGATAATACCTTCTGCTTTATCTTCCTCACTCGCGGGTAATTTTTCAAAATGACCTATTTCAAAATATTCAACAAATTTCCCTTCCAACAAAAAATTGCGATAAGTATATTCTGCCTTTGGAATTTCGTTTGGGTAATAAAAATCAAAAGTCCCGTTAGCATACTTCTTCTCTCCCTCTGTGTCATTTTTAAACATCACCTTAGCCTCTAACTGGCCACTCGGCGCGAAATATGACCACTCACCCTCTTTTTTTCCTTTTTCGAATTTACCCTCTTTCGCTTTCGTTCCATTCGGCCCGTTGAAAACGACAACACCGTGGAAGTTATCGTCAAGATAGTTACCCTTCTTCGCTAATTTCCCATCGCTGTTGAACTCTTGAAAAGGACCGTTCAATTTACCATTCACATAAAGTAACTCGTGAGACAGTTGTCCACTGGGATAATAAACCTTGGATTCACCTTGAAGAACATTGTCTTTGTAATTTTCATAACGAATTAAATTACCTCTTTCATTGTAAAACTCCCATTTCCCCTGCTTTTGTCTTTCCCACTTTTTATTCAATTTCTTCCCAACATACCTACCCTTACTTAACACCGTTTTCCCATCGGTGTAATAATTCGTCACGTCATTAATGGTGCTGTCTTGAACGTGATCAATAGTTGATTTCAAAAGACCATTTTCACTATAAAATTCGAAAATCCCCGTCGGCACACCATGGGTATACTTTCCCTTGTAATACATAATCTCGGGATGGTATTTATAAACTCTTATCCAAACACCTTCGCGCTTGTTTTTAGCATCGAAAGCATTGTAATCTTTTCCAAATTCACCATCGGGAAAAACCTTTCCAGGAACTTGAGAGAATCCTTCTTGCAATGAAACAAGCAATGCGGCCAAAGTAAATATCACACGGATTTTTGCAGTCATATCTCTATAAGTTTCTTAATTACTAGGGAAAATTAGGCCAAAAAAAAACTGATTCCAATTTTAAATAAAAATCATTTTCAACAGCCCGCTTGTTTCACTAATTTTGCAAAAAAAATAGAACACATGAAAGTAACTGTTGTTGGAGCTGGAAATGTTGGTGCAACTTGTGCCGATGTATTAGCTCATCGAGAAATTGCCAACGAGATTGTATTGTTGGACATCAAGCCAGGATTTGCAGAAGGAAAAGCCCTTGACATCTGGCAGACAGCACCTATAAATTTATATGACAGCAGAACCGTTGGTAGCACCAATGATTATGCTGCAACAGCTAATTCAGATGTTGTTGTAATCACAAGCGGATTACCAAGAAAACCTGGAATGAGTCGCGATGACTTGATTGCTACCAATGCAGGTATTGTGAAAAGTGTTACAGAGAACATTGTGAAGTATTCTCCAAATGCAATCATTGTTATTGTATCGAATCCACTTGACGTTATGACCTACTGCGCATTCCTTGCCGCTAAAGTTGACAGCAAGAAAGTATTCGGAATGGCTGGTATTTTAGACACGGCGCGTTACCGTGCGTTCATTGCATCTGAATTGAACTGTTCTCCAAAAGACATTCAAGCGGTGTTAATGGGTGGGCATGGCGACACTATGGTTCCGCTTCCGCGTTATACTACAGTAGGTGGTATTCCAGTTACTGAATTAATTTCTGAAGATAAATTGAATGCTATTGTTGATCGCACGAAGACTGGCGGTGGCGAAATTGTAAATCTTTTAGGAACCTCTGCTTGGTACGCTCCAGGCGCTGCAGCAGCCCAAATGGTAGAAGCCATTGTTCGCGATCAAAAACGCATCTTCCCAGTTTGCGCATTATTGAATGGCGAGTACGGAATGAAAGATATTTATCTTGGTGTTCCGGTTAAACTTGGTAAAAACGGAATTGAAGAGATTATTGAATTGAAATTGAATGATTCTGAGAAGGCGTTGTTAGCGAGCTCTGCTACTTCTGTTAAAGAAGTAATGGGAGTTTTAGACTCAATGAATTTGTTCTAACTTATTTTGTTTGAAATGGAAACAGCACCAATTGGTGCTGTTTTTTTTTTGCTATTTCTTTCTATAAAGCCTCACATAGAAAGGGAGGTCATTGAGGGGTCGGTATTCCTTTTTCGGTCTGAATTCCTTCAAAAAAACCAAGGTTGAATCTGCTTCTATTTCATCAATTGGAGTTTGCTCTTCATTCGGGCCGTAGTGACCATCCCACACAATTAAATCGCCGCTTTGAGCGAACATAAAGTCGCGCAATTGGTGGTTTTTACTATAATCATTAGGGTCGATGTTCAAAAGAACTGTTACATAGGCATGTCCTGCAAAAACCCTCCCTTCCGTTTTAATATTTTCAGCTAACATCCATTGATGCATATTATCTAAAACAGATTCTTCAATTCCATATTCCACGGGGGCTCCAAAAGCTCCGAGAATGAGCGTATTTGAACCGATAGCAGTTCCGCATAATAGAAATATTAGCACATGTATAGATTTCCATTTTCCTAATTTCGGTTTCGCGTCTATGAATTTATTCACCTCAATCAGAACCAACACGACCATTGGGGCGGCTATCACGAACATTACACGAAGCAAACCTAAACTAGCCCACATTCCCAACCACCATAACATTGTGTGCGCCATAAAATATCCCCAAAACGAACCTAAGACAATCCAGAATAAAACTTGATGCCTCAACACGAATGCATCAGAATCTACCGAAGCGACACTTTTCTTCCAATCAACTGTTATTCTGTTTTGAACGCCGAGGGCAATGTTCCAAGTGTATTTCAGCAAGAAAAAAAATCCGATTCCAAAAACGGGTATTGACCACATGAAGAAATGAAAGAAGCTACCACTTCCATATGAGGTAATGTCTGTGTGGACATATGGATTCGAATCGAAAATCCAAAGTGGAAAACCAGTATGCCAGTATCCGATTGTATTCATTATCAATGAACCCGCAAGCAGCAATGGAATGTATTTCCAACGTCTTGTGAAAAAGAAAAACATGGCTGCGATGCCAAGAATAACGAAGCCTTCACTTCGGGCAAATGGCATGAAGCTTAGAACCAAAGCTCCTATCCAGAATTTCCCCTTCAAACTCCAATGAATAAATAGAATTAGAAAAAGAGCGCAAATTATTTCCGTAAGCGCTGAAACTGCATTGTCAAAAACAACAGGACAAGTGAGGAACAACAAGGGTGCTATCCAGCTTCGTTTCAGTTGAAGCTGATTTGCGATTTTCAAAACTAAAAAAGCCTCAAGGAAGATTAAAGCGAGGTTTGTCCAAACAACAGCTTGTAATCCTAATTGAGCTATGGGTGAAAAGAGAACAGTAAATACGGGTTTTCCCCATTGATTTAAAAGCAGTTCATGGTGAATCCATGAATATCGCGACATTTGATAATGAACGAAGGTGTCTGCCCCACCATTCACTCCGTTTGCCAGGAGAACAAGCAATATATAGACAACTGCCGCTAAACCGAAAACCTTTCCTTCGGGCTTCTCCCACAACTTAGTGAGGGTATTCATTAAACCTTTGCGCTTTCTGATTTAACACGATTAACAAAATCATCAAAAAGATATCTCGAATCATGCGGGCCCGCACTTGCCTCTGGGTGATACTGAACAGAAAATACAGGTTTTGATTTCAAACGAATTCCAGCGACAGTATTGTCATTTAGATGAACATGTGTAATCTCGACATCTGAGTTGTTTGCAATGCTATCCTTTGAGATTACAAAGCCATGATTTTGGCTTGTTATTTCACCTTTTCCAGTGACGAGATTTTTAATTGGATGATTCACGCCACGATGACCATTGAACATTTTCTCCGTTTTCAAGCCTTGACTCAAACCAATCAACTGATGGCCTAAGCATATACCAAAACACGGAATTCCTGTTTCAATAATCTTTGCCGTCAAATCAATTGTATAGGGCATAGCTGAAGGATCGCCAGGTCCATTTGAAAACATGACACCGTCGGGAGACCACGCTTGAATTTCTTCCAAGGTAACGTTTAACGAAAATACTTTAAGAAATGCTCCGCGTTCTTCTAGGCAACGGAGAATATTCAACTTCACTCCAAAATCAAGCACTGCTATTTTAATTTCAGACTCAGAGTTGCCAAATTCAAAAGCCTCGCTGCAAGCCACTCGTGAAGCTAATTCAAGGCCATCCATGTTTGGCGCCTGGTTAAGTTTTTCTTTGAGTGAATCAATGTCATTTATTTCAGTAGAAATAATGCAATTCATGGCCCCATTCTTTCGAATATGACGAACCAATGCTCGGGTATCTAAATCACATATCCCCACAACATTGTCTCTAACCAAATAGGTTTGGAGTGTGCCTTCTCCTCCTGCACGACTCGCCACGTCAGAGAACTTCTTGATAATAACTCCAGCGACCTGACATTTAGCGGATTCTACTTCATTTGCATGCACTCCGTAATTCCCAATGTGAGAGGTAGCCATGACCAAACATTGCCCGTAATAAGAAGGGTCTGTAAAAACTTCCTGATAGCCTGTCATTGCTGTATTGAAAGCAATCTCGCCGGTTGTCGTGCCCTTAGCACCGCAGCTCTGACCATAAAAAACGGTACCGTCTTGTAGGAGCAGTACCGCAGGTATAGATTCTTGTCTCATTAAAGGACAAAGTTATACTTTTTCAATTGAAAAATAAATTGAACTTTTCAACAAAATAAAAAGAGGGAGCAATTTCTCGCTCCCTCTTTTAAAAAATTATTTTCGTATTATTCTGCTGAAGCAGAATCGTCCTTTTTCTTTCTAGTCTTCTTTGGCTTTGCTTCCGCATCAACCTCAGTTGCTTCAATTACATCTGTCCCTGCTTCAACAGCAGCATCATCGGTTTTCTTAGCAGCACCACGACGAGTACGTTTCTTTGCAGTCGCTTTTTCAGCTTCCTTGCCGTAGATGGTGTTGAAATCAACAAGTTCCATCATACACATTTCAGCGTTGTCTCCTTGACGGAAACCAGTGCGAACGATACGTGTATATCCTCCAGGACGCGTTGCGATCTGCGGAGCTACTGTGCGGAACAACTCTGTAACAGCTTCTTTGTTTTTCAAATAACTGAAAACAGTTCTTCTGTTGTGAGTGCTGTCTGCCTTCGACTTAGTGAGAAGTGGTTCAACATACTTGCGCAATGCTTTCGCTTTAGCAAGAGTTGTGTTAATGCGCTTGTGCTCGATAAGTGAGTTAGCCATATTAGCTAGCATTGCACGACGATGCTCTGCCTTTCTACCTAAATGGTTATTCGTTTTTCCGTGTCTCATAATTGTACTTTCTGCTACTGATTATCAGTAGGGGTTAATCTCTATCCAATTTATACTTTGCAACGTTCATTCCGAAGTGCAAACCTTTGCTTTCTACTAATTCTTCTAACTCGGTAAGAGATTTCTTTCCGAAGTTACGGAATTTCAACAAGTCGTTCTTGTTGAAAGAAACCAAATCTCCTAGTGTTTCAATATCAGCAGCTTTCAAGCAATTCAATGCACGAACGCTCAAGTCCATATCAACCAATTTGGTTTTCAATAACTGACGCATGTGTAAAGAACTTTCATCAAACTCTTCAACCTCTCTCTTGATCTCGGTTTCAAGCGTAATACGCTCGTCACTGAATAACATGAAGTGATGGATAAGTATTTTTGCAGCTTCTTGAAGTGCGTTTTTCGGAGTAATAGATCCGTCACCTTGGATTTCAAGGATTAGTTTTTCGTAGTCAGTCTTTTGCTCTACACGGAAGTTCTCTACAGAGAATTTCACGTTGCGAATTGGTGTGAAGATCGAATCGATGAAAACGGTACCTATTGGGGCGCTGGACGTTTTGTTTTCTTCAGCAGGTCTGTAGCCACGTCCCATACCAATAGCTAAATCAATACGTAACTTTACTTTCGGCTCCATGTTGCAGATTACTAAATCTGGATTCAACACTTGAAAAGCTGACGTGAAATTACTAATATCTCCTGCCTTGAATTGCTCTTGGCCGTTGATGCTTATAGTAACTTTCTCGTAATCTGTTCCTTCGATTTGACGCTTGAAACGAACTTGTTTCAAGTTAAGGATGATTTCGGTAACATCTTCCACAACTCCTTTGATAGAAGAAAACTCGTGATCTACTCCTTCAATTTTTATTGAAGTAATAGCGAAACCTTCAAGAGAAGAAAGAAGGATACGACGTAATGCGTTTCCAATCGTTATTCCGAAGCCTGGTTCCAGAGGACGAAATTCGAAAGTACCTGTAAAGTCATTGCTTTCTAGCATTACGACTTTGTCCGGTTTTACGAAATCTAATATAGCCATTGAGTTAATTTTAAATTAAGGATTATTTAGAGTACAATTCGACGATTAATTGCTCGCGAATGTTTTCTGGTATTTGAACACGTTCAGGGAATTTCATGAAGACACCTTCTTTATTAGAATCGTTCCAAGCCAACCAGTCGAAATTCTTACGAGTCGCTAATGCCATCGCAATTGCTTCTAGTGACTTCGATTTTTCACGAACTGAAATACGATCTCCTGGACGTAATTGGTATGAAGGAATGTTTACAACATTTCCGTTTACCAAAATATGGTTGTGAGAAACCAATTGACGTGCACCGCTGCGTTTTGTTGCAATTCCTAGACGGAAAACAGTGTTGTCTAAACGTGATTCGCACAATGCTAATAGGATTTCTCCTGTAACGCCTGGACGAGCTGAAGCTTTTTTGTACAAATTAGAGAACTGACGCTCAAGGATACCATAGGTATATTTTGCCTTCTGCTTTTCAGTTAACTGAATTGAGTATTCACTTTGTTTAGCGCGACGCTTGTTCGGACCGTGTTGTCCGGGTGGGAAGTTACGCTTCTCTAGTCCTTTATCAGGTCCGTAGATTGCTTCACGAAATCTTCGCGCAATCTTTGTTTTTGGGCCAATGTATCTTGCCATTTCTTTTTCTTCTAAAAATTAGATTCTTCTTGCTTTTGGAGGGCGACAACCGTTATGAGGAAGTGGAGTCGTGTCAACGATTTCCAATACTTCAATTCCAACTGTGTTAATGGTGCGGATTGCAGACTCGCGTCCAGCTCCTGGTCCTTTAACAAACACCTTCACCTTTCTTAGACCAAGATCGTGGGCTTCTTTACCGCATTGCTCTGCAGCCATTTGAGCGGCGTACGGAGTGTTCTTTTTAGAACCACGGAATCCCATTTTCCCTGCAGACGACCACGAGATCACCTGTCCAGAATTATTGGTTAAACTAATGATGATGTTGTTAAACGTGGACTGAATATGGGCTTGTCCCATAGCTTCCACCACCACATTTTTCTTTTTCTTTTTTTCTACTTTGGCCATTTCTCTTGCCTTAGCTTATTGATTATTTAACTGCTTTCTTTTTATTCGCAACTGTCTTACGTTTTCCTTTACGGGTACGAGAGTTGTTTTTGGTGCTTTGACCACGAAGTGGCAAACCAGAGCGGTGACGAACACCTCTGTAGCAACCGATATCCATTAATCGCTTAATGTTCAATTGAGTTTCAGAACGCAAAGCGCCTTCAACTTTCAATTCTTCGGTAATGAAATTACGAATCAAACCTAATTCTTCGTCGTTCCATTCTTGAACTTTCTTATCATAAGAAATTCCAGCCTGTTCCAAGATTCTACGTGACGTTGAACGTCCTATTCCGTAGATGTAGGTGAGTCCTATTTCACCTCTTTTGTTACGCGGTAGATCTATACCTGCAATCCTTGCCATAGTTATTCTTTATTTTAAGGAATTATCCTTGTCTTTGTTTGAATTTCGGGTTTTTCTTGTTTATTACATAAAGCTTACCTTTTCGGCTAACGATTTTGCAGTCAGCTGAACGCTTTTTAATTGAAGCACGTACTTTCATATCTCTACTACTTTATTATTTATATCGAAAACAAATTCGACCTTTAGTTAAATCGTAAGGCGACATTTCCACTTTCACTTTATCTCCTGGAAGAATTCGAATGTAGTGCATTCGCATTTTCCCTGAAATGTGAGCTACGATGATGTGTCCATTTTCAAGCTCCACACGGAACATTGCATTTGACAATGCCTCAACAATGGTTCCGTCTAGTTCTATCGATGTCTGTTTCGCCATTCAGTTTTTTATTATTTTTTTCCAGCTAACGCTGCGTCTATCTCTTCAAATGAAGACAATTTCTCTGCTCCTCCTACTCCAACTGCCACTGTGTGTTCAAAGTGTGCACTTGGCTTTCCGTCTTGCGTCTCAATTGTCCACCCGTCTTTCAATTGTCTTACGTTCTTCGTTCCTAGGTTAATCATTGGCTCAATTGCAATAACCAACCCCTCAGTCATTACCAAGCCATGCCCTCTTCTACCGTAGTTCGGTACTTCAGGAGCTTCATGTAACTGAATCCCCACTCCGTGTCCAACCAACTCACGAACTACACCGTATCCGTTTGCTTCTGCATAATTCTGCACAGCATAACCGATATCGCCAATTCGCTTTCCAATGGCGGCTTGTTCAACTCCTAGCTCCAAACACATTCTTGTTGCATCTAACAACTTTTGTAAATCGCTAGATATTTGACCAACTGCGAATGTGAATGCAGAATCTCCCCAAAACCCTTCCCACAACACCCCAATATCTACAGAGACAATGTCTCCTTCTTTCAATGGTTGTGCATTGGGTATTCCATGAACAACGGCTTGATTAACACTTGCGCAGATTGAATTTGGAAAATCATGATATCCAAGGAATCCAGGGTATGCCCCATGATCTCGAATAAAACTTTCCGCAACTCGATCTAGTTGCAAGGTTGTTACACCTGGTTCAACGATTTTGGCTATTTCTGCCAACGCTTTTCCTACAAGTAAAGAACTCTTTCGGATGGCGTTTATCTCATCCTTTGTTTTAATAACTACCTTTTTGCTCACAGCTTATACGGTGTAACCGCTGCTCGCAACGCTCCCACTGTTTCGTCCTCTCACTCTACCCGATTGCATTAACCCGTCGTAGTGACGAGAGAGCAAATGACTTTCTACTTGTTGAAGTAAATCTAATATGACTCCAACTGTAATTAACATGGATGTTCCTCCGAAAAACTGAGCAAACATCTGTGCTTTTGTTAGTGACAAAGTCAAAACAAGAGCCGGTAATATTGCGATAAGGCCGACAAAGATACCACCAGGAAGAGTAATACTCGACAAAACTCTATCAATAAATTCTGCAGTATCCTTTCCTGGCTTGATTCCAGGTACAAAATTCCCGTTTCTTTTCAAGTCATCGGCAATCTGATTTGGATTGGTTACGATAGCTGTGTAGAAGAATGTAAACAAGATGATCATTACCATTAACAACATGTTGTATCCTACACCTTGGTAGTTCGTTAGAGATGCCAAAACCTTATTGTTTTGGAACATTTCAGTATTACTCAAGTAAAGAGGTACGAACATTATAGCTTGAGCAAATATGATTGGCATAACACCCGCTGCGTTTACACGCAATGGAATATAACTTCTAGCTCCTTCACCTTGCGGAAGATGACTACCACCAGCAGCCATTTTTGCCATTTGAACTGGGATTCTGCGAACTGCTTGAATGATTGCTACTGTTCCCCCAATTACTATAACCATCACAGCTACTTCAATTAGGAAGAAAAATGCTGTTTGCTGACTAAACTCTTGAGCAAAGGCTCCAGGGATATCAGATAAGATACCAGTCATTATTATCAATGACGTTCCGTTTCCAATTCCTTTATCCGTGATTTTTTCACCCAACCACATAACAAACAGCGTTGAACTGGTTAAGATAATTATTGAAGTAATCATCCACATGGGACTGTTCACGTGAGCGTCTGCGGGAACATACTGCGCTAAATAACCAGGGGCTTGAACCATTGCAATACCTATAGTAAGGAAACGGGTCCACTGATTTATTTTACGGCGACCACTTTCACCTTCGCGCTGTAATTTTTGTACTGTTGGAACTGCAAGTCCTAACAATTGAATTACAATGCTAGCCGAAATGTAAGGCATAACACCCAAAGCAAAAATCGAAGCTCTGTTGAACGCACCACCTGTGAAAAGACCTAAAAAGTCAGCGATTGAACCCGATCCAGCCGCGCTCGTGTCTTGCATTTTCACAGCATCTATTCCAGGAAGGAGGACATAAGACCCAATTCTGTACACCAATAGGATTCCCAAGGTGAAAAGAATTTTCTTACGAAGTTCTTCGTGATTCCAGATGTTTCTTATTGCCGCAAAAAACTTTTTCATATCGTGTTCGCTGTTCCGCCCATTGCTTCAATAGCCGCTTTAGCAGTTGCTGTGAAAGCGTGAGCTGTAACGTTTAACTTACCTTTTAATTCTCCACGACCCATTACTTTTACAAGAGTCTTCTTGCTGCAAATTCCGTTTGCTACAAGAGTTTCGAAAGTAACCTCTGTCAAGTTGTGCTTGTCAACAAGCAATTGCAAACTGTCCAAGTTAATTCCTTTGTATTCAACGCGGTTTAAGCTTTTGAATCCAAATTTAGGCAACCTTCTTTGAAGAGGCATTTGACCACCTTCAAAACCAATTTTGCGCTTGCTACCAGAGCGTGATCCAGCACCCTTGTGTCCACGTGTGGAAGTTCCACCGTGACCAGAACCTTCACCACGACCGATACGCTTTCTGTTCTTGATAGAACCTTCAGCTGGCTTTAAGTTATTTAATTTCATCTCTTCTAATCGTTATTTGTATTCCACTTTCAAAAGGTGACTCACAGCGCGAATCATACCTACAATGTTTGGTGTCAATTCCTTTTCTACTGACACGTTTAATTTCTTAATACCCAATGCTTCGATTGTAGCCTTTTGACGTTTTGGACGATCAATAGCACTTTTAACTTGGGTGATAACAACTTTAGCCATAATGGTCTGAATTATCCGTTAAATACTTTATCTAATTGAATTCCGCGAATACGCGCAATTTCCTGTGGTGTTCTTAAAGCAGCAAGCGCTTGAACTGTAGCTTTCACTACGTTATGTGGGTTTGAAGAACCTTTTGATTTGGCCAAAACGTCTTTTACTCCAGCTGATTCAAGTACCGCGCGCATTGCTCCTCCAGCGATAACCCCAGTTCCCAGTGAAGCAGGCTTCAAGAAAACACGAGCTCCACCAAATTTACCTGCAATCTCGTGAGGAATTGTACCTCTGTGGATTGGAACACGAACAAGACTTTTCTTAGCGTCTTCAATTGCCTTGGTAACCGCTTCAGCAACTTCTTTGGACTTACCCAAACCGTGACCTACTACTCCGTTTTCGTTACCTACTACAACAATCGCTGCGAAACCAAATGTTCTTCCACCTTTGGTAACTTTAGTAACACGATTTACGCTTACTAAACGATCTTTCAATTCTGTTTCGCTAGCGCGAACTACTTTTCCTTCTAGCATCTGTATTAAAATTTAAGTCCGGCTTCGCGAGCAGCTTCAGCCAAAGATTTTACACGTCCATGATACAAGTATCCACCGCGGTCAAAAACCACTTCTTCAATACCTGCTGCCTTAGCTCTTTCAGCAATTGTTTTACCTATGATACGCGCTTGCTCTATTTTAGCAACATTTTGCGCTTCTTTCATAACATTAGATGAAGCAGACGCTAGAGTTACCCCTTCGTTGTCATCTATGATTTGAGCGTAAATTTGTTTGTTACTGCGGAACACACTTAAACGTGGTTTCACATCAGTACCTTTCACTCTAGCACGTATGCGAGTGCGTATTTTAGCTCTACGAGAATCTTTTGAAAATGCCATTGTATTATCAATTATTTAGCCGCTGACTTACCCGCTTTCTTGCGAACAAATTCACCAACGTAACGAACACCTTTTCCTTTATATGGCTCCGGAGTACGAAGCGAACGAATTTTTGCTGCAACTTGACCTATCAGTTGTTTGTCGTATGACTCTAGCATAATGCGAGGGTTTTCACCTTTTTCTGCCTTCGCCGATACAACAACTTCTGTCGGAAGTTCGAATACAATTGGGTGGCTATATCCTAATGTCAAGCTCAATTTCTGGCCTTCAACATTCGCACGGTAACCAACACCGATCATTTCCAAATCCTTTTTCCAGCCCGTGCTTACACCAACAATCATGTTGTTGATTAACGAGCGGTACAATCCGTGTTTTGCACGAACATCTTTGTGGTCGCTAGAGCGTGTGCAAACGATCTCAGTTTCGCCGATTTCAACTGTTATTGAAGAATCAACCTCTTGAGACAACTCACCTTTAAGCCCCTTCACCTTAACTACGCCATTCTCCAAAATAACGCTAACGTCTTTTGGCAATGGAATTGGGTTTTTACCTATTCTTGACATGGGTCAATTTTTTTCTAGTTCTTAATATACGTAACACAAAACTTCTCCGCCTACCTTCTCTTGGCGAGCTTTCTTATCTGTCATTACTCCTTTTGAAGTAGACATAACCGCTATTCCAAGTCCGTTTAATACACGAGGCAAATCGTCTGCGCCAGCATATTTACGGTGTCCCGGAGAAGATATTCTATCGATTTTAGCAATCGCAGGTTGTTTAGATTTGAAATCGTATTTTAAAGCGATTTTAATCACACCCGGAGCACCTTCTTCGAATTTGAAATTCAAGATGTATCCCGACTCGTGGAGGATTTTTGTAATTTCCTTCTTCAAATTGCTAGCAGGAATCTCAACCACCTTATGGCGAGCTTTCTGAGCGTTTCGAATGCGAGTCAAATAATCTGCTATTTGATCAGTAACCATGTTCTTCTTTTCTTAATTATTACCAACTTGCTTTTTTAACACCTGGGATCAATCCGTTCAGAGCCAATTCACGGAACTGGTTACGACATAAACCGAATTGACGCATATACCCTCTTGGCTTACCAGTTAACATGCAGCGGTTGTGAACACGCACAGCGCTACTGTTTTTTGGAAGTTTTTGAAGTGCATCCCAATCACCTGCTGCTTTCAGCTCTTCACGCTTCTTAGCATATTTTTCAACCAGTGCGATACGCTTGCGCTCGCGGGCTTTCATTGATTCTTTTGCCATTCTTTCTTATCTTATTATTTAACGAAAGGAAATCCAAATTCTTCAAGAAGGGCTTTTGCCTCTTCGTTTGTTTTAGCATTCGTAACGAACGTGATGTCCATTCCGTTGATTGCTTTCACCTTCTCCAAATCAATCTCTGGGAAAATGATTTGCTCTTTTACACCGAAAGTGAAGTTTCCACGTCCATCAAATCCTGAAGACTTAACACCACGGAAGTCACGTGTTCTTGGCAGGGCAACAGCGATCAAACGATCTAAGAATTCATACATAGTGTTTCCACGCAATGTAACTCTTGCTCCGATTGGAACGCCTTTACGCAATTTGAAGTTAGAGATATCCTTGGTAGAATAGGTTGCCACTGCGCGCTGACCGCTAATCAGTGTCATCTCATCTACAGCTGCATCTACTAATTTCTTATCAGCAGTAGCCTTACCAATACCTTGGTTTAGGCAAATCTTCGTGATGCAAGGAACTTGCATGTTTGAAGAATATTCAAAACGTTTCTGAAGATTAGTTTTAATTTCAGCGTCGTATTTTGATCTTAATCTTGGTTGATAGTTCATTTGATTACCTCCCCTGATTTTTTAGAGATTCTTACTAACTTTCCTTCTTCATTGCGGGCTTTTCCAACACGTGTTGCATTACCAGCGGCATCGATTAACATTACATTGCTAATGTGCATGGC
>Ga0208483_1000033_pt1 | contig 27884 bp, 44 predicted proteins | sample LakMenE01Jun11ns_FD_150659 | JGI IMG/M metagenome (GOLD analysis project Ga0208483, IMG submission 150659) | Freshwater microbial communities from Lake Mendota, WI - 01JUN2011 deep hole epilimnion ns (SPAdes) | ecosystem: Environmental > Aquatic > Freshwater > Lake > Epilimnion/Euphotic zone ... | reverse complement strand
AGTTAACAGTTCAAGAATGGGAAGCAGTATTAGCAGTAATAGAGCAAAGCACAAGTCCACACATTCAAGTTAAATCAGTTGCCGCAGAATTAATTAAACAGTTACAATTGCAGATAAAAGATGACAAACCACAACCTAGCTGATTCAGCAACCATAGTAAGCATTTCAAGTGCTTTGCTTAGCATAGCCAATTTTCAGCCTTTAGTAACTCTGGTAGCCTCATTGGTTGCCATAGTATCGGGAGGCTTTGCGATTAGGTATTATTACAAGGCAACTAAAAACCTAAACAAATGATTAGAAGCGGTTTGATAGTTTTCTTAATCCTATTATCCGCTTTTTTTATGTTTTTGTCAGCATTTTTATTTATGGCAAAGAAGCCTAAAAACATTCTTACTACAAATATTGATACAGTTACAGTAGTTAAACGATTTGAGAAGTTTACAAAAGGCGATAAAATACCTTTTAAGATTTTAGATACTATTTATACTAACACAGAGAATCATGATACTACCTACATTATTAAAGATTATAACCAGGCTAAAGAATTTACTGATTCAATTAGGCAAGATAGCAACCTCTTTGTCATCCGAGATACCATCAGCCAAAACAGAATCATCGGTCGCTCATTCAAAGCCAAAATCCAAGAAAAAACCATAACGATTACTAATAATATACAAGCCAAACCTAAATCAGCTTTATACATAGGATTTAGAAGCGATTTAAGCAATGATATGAGCAGAATGGAACACAACATTAGCCTATCATTTAAAACTCGGCAGAGAGGCTTATTTAGCGTTGGTTATGGAATGTCAGGATATTCAATCGGTTATGCAATAAAATTATAGTTATGGCAAAGGCAATGAACGTAAGTGCATACGTTAAAAAATCAAGCAAAAGAGGCGTAGCTGCAAAAAGTAAAACGAGCAGTAATAAAACGAGCAAAAATTATAAAAAAAAATATAGAGGTCAAGGTCGATAAATAATAATATTATGGCAATCAAAAACTTAAATCCGGTAACAAGCATAATGGATTTTAAAACATTTGCAAAGAATCCAATTATAGCTACAATGTTTTTAGTAATCATTGGCATTAGCGTTCTATACATTGACATTAGAGGTAACTTTAATAGTCAATTAGAGGCTCAGAGTGCTAAGATTGAAAAGCTAGAATCGAAGATGGATGCTATGGGACAGTCATTAATTAAGTGCGAGAGCGCAATGAGTGGAGCATCTGCAAAGTTAAGCACATTGGAATCATTGGGTAAAATACAGAAAATCAAATGAGATATTTAGCATTCATACTGCTTTTATCTTCATGTACAACGGCTGAAATTGAGCAGGTAAATAAATACGATACTTTACTCTTAAAAATAGAGCAAAGCCAAAAGGTAATGGATAGCAGTATTGTTGAGGCTACAAAGAAAGAGGCTAAAATAATTAATAAAACTGTTCAAAGCATTATTCAAGACAAAAAGCAAATTGCAGAATTAGTTACTCAGGTAGCTGATGCAAAAGCAAACACTAGAGTTGAGATTCAAGTGCAGACTATCAGGGATACTGTTTTTGTTACAGAAAAGAAAAACTTCTGGGGCAAAAGTAAAAAGGATACATTATGACAGAGTTTTTTAAAGATGAGAACGGAAATCTAAGCATGAAGCGTTTATGCGGGTTGCTTTGTGTAATTGCCTTATGCGTGACTATGTATCATAACTCATTCAGCGAGGAACATACTGCACCATCGGCTATATTGGTTGAATCAGTAGCTTTGTTAGCATTCGGTTGCCTTTCATTGACTAGCGCAGATAAAATATTTAAAAAGAAATGAAACTATCAGAGCATCTAGATTTATCAGAGATTATTCGTAGCGATAGCGCTAAAAGAAACGGCATCAGCAATATGCCTACGCCAGATCATATAGAAAACTTTAAGATATTAGCAACTAAAGTATTTGAGCCTATTAGGGAGCATTTTGGTGTTCCTATTAGGATATCATCTGGTTATAGATCAGCAGAGTTAAACAAATGCATTAAGGGATCTTCTGCGACCAGTCAGCATTCAAGTGGCGAGGCTATTGATATAGATCAGGATGGCACTACAATAACTAATAAGCAGGTATTTGACTATATTAAGGATAATCTAGCCTTTGATCAGCTAATCAATGAGTTTAATTATGCATGGGTTCATGTTAGTTATAAAGCAAATGGTAAGCAAAGAGGCGAGATCCTAGAGGCTTATAAAGAGGGTAAAATAACAAAATACAGATTATATAAATAATTTATTTATCTTTGTGCTATGTATAAAGAAGAATTAGAAGATTTAAAGATTAACCAGGTCATTAAAGTATTTGAGAATCCTCAAGTCTGGCGCAATAATGCAAGTAGATTGCATAAGGAAACTCAAAAATTATTCCATATAAAGAAAATGAAAGATCATACTATGATTATCCGTATATTGTAAAATTGTTGTTACAATAAAAATATATTTTTTATTTTGTGAATTATTAAAATAACTTTTTTATATTTGATCAGCAATTCAATAAAGGGTTGCACAAAACTTGCAAAAATGACAACTTTATTAAACACATTAAACAAAGAATTATTAAAGGCTCAAAAAAACGTTGAAAAGATACAATCTAAGTATAATGATTCTAAAACTGAAAAAAATGAGTATTCAGGAGATAATAAAATTTATAAACAATTCGCAAACGCTATTCAAGTTAGAGATATTTTAGACAATACGATTAGTCAACTAACTTATTTGGTCAACTAACCATTCCTGTTCCTGCAAGTCAGGAATCTGCCGCCTCGCTTGATCAGTCAAGCGGGGATTTGGCAGTACAGGGCAATGGAGTTCTGTAAAAACTTGCATACAATGAAAATATACACAATTGAATTTATGGACAAGGATTACAATGATCTAATGACCAAAGTAGTCATATTTAAAAACTTAAAGCAAGTCAAATCATATGCTAAAGAGATTTTAGCTAACCTTTGTGATAATGACATCGTAACCTTTAGAATTTACTAATATGGAAATTATCATTTTTTTTATTATTATGTCGGCAATACTGATAACAGTAGCCGGATTGTGTGACTATTTAATCCAAAAAATAAAATGAGTGTACTAAAAGATTTAAAAACAAAGTATCCTGACTGCTACTATGATGCAGACATGGATGCTATCTATTGGAATGGTCAGACAGTAGCAGAAGATGCTAAGTATCTGATTGAAGATCATTACGATGGTCTAAAGACATGGGCATCTGGTAAATCAGGCAATCCAGAAGATGAGACGATGCAGTCATGCTCAGGCGAAGACTACATTATTGCAGAATTAAACCACGATTATCATTACGCATTCGACCAGATATGAACTTACTAGAAAGATTAAACCCAGAGCATTTAGAGATGCTAAAGGTTGAGCAAGAAAAATTCCCACTTACGATTAAAAATCTAATTGCAGAATTGGAAAATAATAATCATTTTTTAGATTTAACCTACCAAAGCATCCTTAAATTATTTTTGCATTTAGATTTAAAAGATTATTCAGTAACTTCACTAGAAAAATTATTTGACAATGTTAGCAGTTAAATCAACAGTATATCCAGACGGATTTAGAATCCTATGGGTAAGCGGAATGCCAAAGCACAAAGAGTTAGCAATGGATTCTCAGCTATATAACAGATGGGCAGTCTATGTTCATAACCTGGTCTTTAATATCAAAGGCGTTAATAAGATTAGATCTGGAGGCGTTTGCTATTCAGACGGTCAGGAATCAGCATTAAGGTTAGCAAAGGAGATACTAGGATGATAGAAAATCGTATCTTCTGGGTAATCATGGCAGCCGTGTCCTTAGTAGTATTGGTATTTATTATTGAATTATTTATCATGTTTTATTTGTATTTATAAATTATTATTATAACTTTAAAGAATGAGCGATATTGAATTACATCAAAAGAAATTACCAACCTTACAGGAGCTTTATAGCGATCCAGAGGGACTGGTAAAAACAGATGCTTTGCAGGTTATCCTAAACGGGCAACCTCCTGCATCCTGGATTAAAACACATCCATTTATTAAAGGCTATAAATATCTGCCTATTGATAAAGTAGAATACTTGCTAAAGCGCATTTTTAAGAATTACAGAATAGAGGTCTTGCGGGAGGGTTCTTCATTTAACGGAGTTTATGTCGTAGTTCGTGTGCATTATCTTAATCCAATTAGCGGTCTTTGGGATTTTCACGATGGCATAGGAGCTGCACAATTACAGACTGCTTCTGGTAAGTCTGCGGCTGATCTAGCGAACATTAACAATGGCGCTTTGTCAATGGCTTACCCATTAGCTAAAACAGTAGCAATAAAGGATGCCTGTGATCATTTTGGTACTACGTTTGGAAGCGATTTAAACCGCAAAGATACTTTAGCATTTACCTCTGATGATAAATTGCACATAGTTGCCCAAAACAAAGAGGAGGACCGGATGCAAAAGCTAATCGAAAAGGCTCAAGACAGAGAAACTCTGGAAACTCTTAAAACACATTTAACTGAAAACTTACAAAATCAATTTGATACAAAATGGAAATCTTTAAAATAAGAGCATCAGCAGCCGGTAAAATATCTGGCATAAAAGGACTAGGCGAAACAGGTAAAAGCTACTGTAAGCAATGGCTAAAAGAAAAGCTATACAAAAGGCGTACTGAAATTAAATCTAAATACATTGACAAAGGAAACAGGCTAGAGGAGGAGGCGTTTACGCTCATGGCTTTGCAGTTAGACTTAGGAATGGTTTACAAGAATGATAAATACTTTGAGGATGACTATTTCTGCGGAACTCCAGATCTAATACATAATGGAGTTGTTTATGATAATAAATGCTCCTGGTCTTTAGATACATTTCCAATGTTTGAATCAGAAATACCAAATTCTGACTACTTTAATCAGTTGCAAGTATATATGCACTTGACTGGATGTACCAAAGCCTCTCTGTGCTACACTTTAATAGATGCAGACTATGATCTAGTTAGTCAGGCAGTAAAATGGCTTACAGAGCCTAAAAAGATATACAGTACGATTTTTAACATGGTTTATACTAAAGAAGCGTATAAGGTATATTATGAGGAGTTCTGTGATGGATTTGAGGGTAATTTTATTGAAATACCAGAAGCAGATCGGATTAAAACATTTGAGTTTGAGTATGATCCGCAGGTAATTGAAAAGCTACAAGCTAGAGTGATTGAATGCAGGGAGTATATAGCTACGCTTGTAAAATGAAAAAATACCTAAAAGTGCCAGATAAAAAGCGTATTGCTTTGGCTTTAGAGTTAATAGCAGGTCATAACGTAAGTCCGGCAGATGCAAGTAAGTATCTTAACCTGTCAATGCCTAGCGTTTGCGGTTGGATGACATCCTACTGGTTTTATCAAAAGCCTATAAATCCAATAGTTTTAATATTAAAAAGCGATGTTTAATCATTTATTCCACAAGATAATTTTAGATTATATTAGAGGCAAGTCACTTGCTAAATATAAAATAGAAGATATTTGCAATGCTTTTAAAAATTATTATGGCTAAAAAACACATTAAAACCGATGGGCGTGGCTCTGCTCAGGAACTCGGCAAAGTCCAGGAATATAAAGCCAAACCAAAAAAGTATAAATCAGACATTATTGAAAACTATTTAAAAGCCAGAGATCGGTTGTTTTGGCTAGAGGGTACGCTAGATCAAAGAGCAGAAATTGAGCAAAGATGGAACAAATAAAAAGAGATCCTATGGAAATGTACCATAGCCGTAAAACTGCAAAAGTAGTAAAACCAACTAATGTACGTACTGAATGGCAAGAGCAACTAGCGTTTTGTAAGTGGTTAAAAATGCAATACCCACAGGTGCGCTTTAGATCAGACATTCAATCAGCCGGGAAGCTGACACCTGCCATGCAGAATATTAAATTGATTTTAGATCCATTTAGAGGTTTTCCAGATATTACTATCTACCTAAAGCGTGGTGAATTTTGCGGTCTTATGATTGAAATGAAGCGCGAAAACTCTGGCTTATATCTTAAAGATGGTAGCCTGTCTAATTCAAAGCACGTGCAAGAGCAGGGCAAAATGCATGAATTTTTACGTGATAATGGATGGAAAGTTGAATTTGCGGAGGGGATGGATGGGGCAAAAATAAAATTTAAGGAATATTTGATGAAATAATTATAAAATAGTAAATTGCAACAAGGTTAGAGTCTCAAAAATAGTTAACCTAAGGAATTAAAAGCCCTTGCATGATTTTGGACGTGAGACTCTCAAATGATTGCAGGGGCTTATTTTTTTAATAAATTTTTATGGAAAATTATAAACCAGAAGAATATTATAGAGCCAAAATTGATAAATATCTTACTATGTATTTTATTATTGAAAGAGAGATAAAGTCGGTTTGTGGTAGATACCGAATAGATTATGTTTTGCAATGTAAGGAATCTAAAAAATTATTTGGGTTAGAGGTTAAATCAGAAAAACGAATGAGAGGTAATGATTTTGGCAAGTATTTAAAACAAGCCAGTAATTATTCTGATTGTGAATGGTATTCAAAATTTGGCAAAGTAAAGATTTTAATTTTTATTACTCCGGCAATCTCAAATTCATTTATTAACATAACTAAAATGGAATATTTAAATGGCAAAGAAATATACTACTCTCAACATGACCGCAATCATGAACATTCCAATGTAGGTGGGTTAATTGGTCAAATTTGTAACATAGGTGAAATCAGAAGTTTTAAAGGTTATTACGGTAATGATTATTTTTCATTTATGTATAGAAATAAAACAATCTGGAGTTCAAGACTTAAAGGCAAAATACATGAGGTTAATTATAATTTTTATAATGATAAATTATGAAAGATATATTTTTCCAGTTTTATGAATCGGATATTAAATCAACAAAGCCACTAGGTATTGTTTCTTTGGAATACTGGATTAATTCAATGAAAAATCCAAAGCCAAAATTTAAAGAAATATTTGATAAAATACATTTAGCCTCATTAAATCAAAATAAAGCCGAAAAAGATATTTTAAAGAGATCTTTATACTTTTTTACTCCTTCGGTTATTGTAAAAACTAAGCGTTGTTATGCTGATATTGATGCATTCACAGGACTGCTTACAGTAGATTTTGATGGATTAGATTCTGATTATGCAAACGAATTTAAAAGCGCATTATTTAATCAATATAAATTTATAATTTGTGCGTGGCTTTCTGCATCACATAAAGGCGTTAGAGCATTGATAAAAATACCCATTGCCAAAAACGTAGATGACTTTAAATTGTATTTTAATGCCATTGAGCAAGAATTAGGAATATATAATGGATTTGACATAGCACCTAAAAACTGTGTTTTACCTATGTTTATGTCATACGATACTGATATTTTATCTCGGAATGATTATTCAACATTTACAAAAAAATATAAGCCATTAGAGATTATACCAATACCACAATATTTTGTAATAAACGATCCTTCAACTGTTGAACGTATAATTCAATCAACAGTAAATAAAATTAATTTTAATGGTCATCCTCAACTTAGAGCAATATCATTTGCTTTAGGTGGGTATGTTGCCTCTGGTTATATTGCTCAAATAGAAGCAATACAATTAATTAATAACTGTATTGAGTCAAACGGATATTTATCCAGGCAAACAAATGGATTGAAAATGTCAGATGTGTACAAAAAAACTGCAAAGGAAATGATAATAAAAGGTCAAACTAAACCATTAGATATTCAAAAAAGATAACATGGATAAATTCAAAAACAATGCTAAAGACATGACATTAAATCCAGTTGAATGGTTTAATTTCTATGGTGACTTTAAAGAGATATTTAAAAATAGTAAAAATCACTATTTTATTTCAGATACTGAAGTTGGTACTTATAAGAGAAAGCAGGAAGTAATATTTAGCGTTAAGGATATTTTTGTTACGATTAAAGATGATGATCATTTTGATATACCATCTGGCGCAAAGTACACAAAATTTATGCTACTGACCAAAGTCCGGTATAAAAATAATTATAGCGTTGCTATGAATTTTGTTTTGTTTGATTTAATGAAAATTCAAATACCATTTATTAGAGTGGGAGTTGATTATTATAAAAAGATTACAAAGCCTACCAGATATGGAGGTAATGCGGTTTTGTTAAAACATTGGAGAAAAGAGGAAATTAAACAAGATTATGACGCAAATTTTTTAAATAAAATCTACAAATATGATGACTTTACTATTGAGCCTAATAATGTAGATTATTCTGCTACAATCAATAATTTTTACAATTTATATGCAAAATTTCAGCATGAAATACATTCTGATTTGGTAAAAGAAACCGAGATAGAAACCTCCTTAAATTTGATTAAGCATATTTTTGGCAATAAATATGAAATAGGATTAAGGTATTTAAAGGTTTTATTTGAGTACCCAAAGCAAATTTTACCTATAGTAGTGTTAGTATCTGAGGAAAGAGGAACTGGTAAAACAACTTTTTTAAACTGGATGGACATGATTTTTGGTGAAAATTGTGTAAGTATTTCACCAGATGATGTGGCACGTGGTTTTAATTCGATTTACGCTACTAAAAACATTATACTTATAGATGAAGCAGTTGCAGAGAAACAAGCTACTGTAGAGAAGCTAAAAAGCATAGCTACTGCCAAAACAATCTCAGTATCTCAAAAGTTTGTTTCTGAATATTCAATACCTTTTTATGGTAAAATTATTTTATGTACTAATAAAGAAACCGATTTTATGAAAATAGACAATGAGGAAATCAGATTCTTTGTATTGAAAGTACCTACAATACAAAAATTAAATACCCAGATTGAAACTTTATTATTTAATGAGATACCTAAGTTTTTAAAGTACCTAACACAATTACCAGATATTGATTTTTCGTTATCACGTATGGTTTTTACTGCTGATGAAATTAAATCAGATGCTTTAGAGATTGTAAAAGAAGAAAGTAAAAGCGGACTCTGTAAAGAAATTGATATTATAGTTGAGGACTTTTTTAATAACAATGCAAAAATTGATGAATTTCAAGCAACTGCACTAGATATAAAAAATAGATTTTTTAGTAGAGATAACTCAATTTCGGCTAATTACATTAGAAAGGTATTAAAAAATGAATTTAAACTAAATCCTGACAAAATTCAGCGATATAATCCCTTTAATGAAACCATGACTTCACAAACTGGTACACCTTTTACCTTTAAAAGAATACATTTCTGTGATTTTGTAAAAAACTTTTTTAACGCTGAATTTGTAGACTTCTGATTATCAGTATGTTAAAAAATGTAAAAAAAATATACCCTTTAAAAGTTAGTATAAAAAAAAAATAAACAAAAAAAAAACCTATTTACTTTATATTACTATTATTATTAACTTTTTTACAAAATAGTAAAAATATAGTATTAACAGTATTTAAAGTTGGTTTTAGTCTGTTTAAAACTTGTAAAAAACTTGTAAAAAAGTGTTTAAAACTTAAAATAACAAAACATGAAACTAATAAATGATACTGATCTATTTAAAGCCTGGCAAACCATTGACAAACTTAATTCTGGGGATATATATAAACTTTCTAAAATACCTCAACATCGCAGAAATTTATTTATACGATGCATTAAGCAAAGAATAGATACCTTAAAGGATTGTGAATTTAATCCTGATTATACAAAAATTAAGAAGTTATCAGATTTTTATACCTTTACCTGTGAAATTAGTTAACTGAAATAAACTAAATATTTTACAATGGCAGATGGTAGAAAAAATAATAGTGGTACTTTAGGCAATAATGGAGGCAGACCGCCAAAGTCAGACGAAATAGCTTTAATTGCAAGACTATCGCCAATGGATAACCTGGCGTTAAAATTACTTAATGATAAGTTAGAGGAGGGCGATATGGCAGCTCTTAAAATGTTTATGGAATACAGATGGTCTAAACCAAAGCAAGAAGTTGCCATTGATGGTGATCTAATGCTAAGCATTCCTGCTCCTGTGATCTACAATACTGCACCTCCAATAGCAAATAATGAAAATGACATAGAAGATGTTTAAATGCTCACCTGTCTTTTATAAGAATTATAATTACAAAGAGAAGGTTTTAATCAATCAGGGCGGCACATCCTCAAGCAAAACCTACTCCATTATGCAACTGCTATTCTATAAAGCAGTAACAGAGCAGAGATCAGTTATAACAGTAGCCGGTGAATCATTGCCTAACCTTAGAAAAGGTGCTTACAGGGATGCTGAAAATATCTTTGCAGATAACAAATATCTACAATCGCAACTAAAGTTCTGGAATAAGACTGAGCGAATAATCTACTTTAAGAACGGATCTTTGATTGAGTTTGTATCATTTGAAAATGAGCAATCAGCTAAGAATGGTAAGCGTGACTATCTTTTTGTTAATGAGGCTAATGGTATAAGCTATCAAATTTACTGGCAGTTAGCAATCAGGACAAAAAATCAGATATACATAGACTATAATCCTACTAATGAGTTCTGGGCGCATACTAAGCTAATAGGTCAGCCAGATACGAAGCTGATAATAACAGACCATAGGCACAATCCATTCCTATCAGAGCAGGACCATGAAAGAATAGAGGCTATAAAAGACTTAGACTTAGAACTGTGGCGAGTATATGCCAGAGGCATGACCGGTAAGATTGAGGGCGTTATATTCCGTAACTGGGCAATATGTGAAAAGATACCAGAGGATGCTGAGCTGATTAGCTATGGCATTGACTTTGGCTTTACTAACGATCCCACAGGCATAATAGAAGTTTACAAATCAGGTGGTGAGTTATGGGTAAATGAGATGTGCTATGAAACTAGACTAACCAATATGGATATTTGCAGGAAGCTAAGAGATTTTGGCGTAACAGATGATCAGGAAATCATAGCTGATTCGGCAGAGCCTAAGTCTATTCAAGAAATATATGCAGAGGGATTTAACATTCACGGCGCAATGAAAGGACCAGACAGTATAAAGCAAGGCATTGACATCCTTAAAAGATATAAAATAAATATAACGGCAAATAGCCATAACTTTAAAAAGGAATTATATTCATATATTTGGAAAAAAGATAAGACAGGCAGGATGCTTAATGAGCCTATTGATGCTTTTAACCACTTAATAGATCCGTTACGTTATGTGGCATTAAATAAGTTAGCATCTAAGATTAAACAAGAATATTCATTTGATTGGAACTAAAATGGGCGTATTTTCTAAAATATTCAAAGCTGATATAGAAAAGGCAGCTACTACTCAGTTAGAGGCGTTAATGCCTGGACTTCAGCAACAAATAACTGCTAACCTATATAACCAGAATGTTTTTGGATGGATTGGCAATAATCAGGTCATAGTTGACTTTGAGGACAAAGTAAAGTTTGTTGACGAGGGATTTAAGAAAAACGCTGACATATATACCTGCATTGATATTATATCAAAGAAAATAGCGGAATGCGCTTATTGCCTATACGAAGTAAAAGAGGGCGTAACTAAAAAGGATCTAAAGGTATTCCAGAATATGTCAATGGCTGAGGGTGCTACTGCTAAGATGCGGACTTTGCAACTTAAAGAGCAGATGTTTAACCAAGTAGAAAACAATCCTATTTTGGACTTACTGGCAAAGCCTAATCCTCAGCAGACTTATGAGGAATGGATGACTGATCTAGCAGGGTTCTTTTTATGTACTGGCGATGGATATATCTTTGGAAATGGCAAGGATCCTGACATGACTGCAAAATGCATCTGGTCACAACTCTACTCTTTGCCTAGTCAGTTTATAGAGATTATCTCTGGTGGAATGTTTGAGCCAATCAAAGGTTATCAGATGCGCTCTGTTTATATGACCGAAGTGCCTATACCGGCTCACCAAGTTGTGCATTTTAAATCCTTTAATCCTGACTTTACGCTGACAGGTGCGCAACTTTACGGACAGTCACCTATTAAAGCTATTTACAGGAATGTGCTAAAAGAGAATGAGGGCGATAACGAATTACTAAAGCAAATCAGGAATGGTGGTGCTTATGGTTTTATATCTCCAGATGGACCGGGTGCATCGCTGACTAAAGATCAGATGAATGTGCTTAAAGAAAAGTTTGTGGAGGCTAAGCGTGGCGAAACCTTAATGGATCGTATATTCCCAAGCTCTGGTCCTTTGAAATGGACTCAGATAGGAATGCCATCTACTGATCTGCAATTAATAGAATCGCTTAACATTGATACCAGAAAGATATATGCAGCGTTTCACGTTCCTATACAGTTTTCAGGTAGTGAAGCAGCATCAACCGATAATAACATGGGTTGGGCGTCAAAGCAGTTAATCTATAACGCAACCGCTCCACTATCTCGCAAGATCAGGGATGCAATCAATAAGTTTGTTTGTGAGCCATACGCTAAAGTTTACGGTAACCAATATTACTTTGATTTTGATTTTAGCTCTTATCCTGAGATGCAGGAAGACATGGAACGCCTTACTGCATGGCTAAATCAATCATATTGGATTACTCCAGATGAGAAGCGTATTGCTCAGGGTTATGATAAGATAAGTAGTGTAGATATGAGCAAGATATACGTACCTGCTAACTTAGTACCTATTGAAGAATTGTCGCTAGACCAGGCTTATAACAATGCAACCATAAATGGCAAGTAGTGTTAAATACCATAAAACCTATTTAAAGCTACATAAGGAATATGAGGCTTATGCGTACCCTATTATAAAAAAAGCTTTAGATGACCAGACAGGTGCAGTTGCTGACTTTGTCAATGAAGATACGTTTGATAACATAGAGTTATACATCCAGTTCTTAGTGCAGCAAAAGCCTTTGTATTCTGGATTAGAAAAGATATACACAAAGGTTGGCGTTTCGGCAGCTACATTCTCTTATGACTGGATTCGTAACTCAGTACCTAAAACTAAAAAGGATTTTATAATTGATTTCTTTAATGCTGCATGGTACGAAGAAATGGTAAACTACTTTAGGCTAATCGGAGGTACTAAGGTTACAGGCATAGACGAAACTACAATGGATAAGGTTAAGACTTTATTAGCTAATATTTTAGGACAAAATTTGTCCAGAAGAGATCAGGCTAAACTATTTGAAGAAACGCTAAATGATCCTGCATTTAACAGAGCAAGGTCTTTAGTTATAGCTAGAACAGAATCTACAACTGCTGCAAACTTTGGGATTAACATGGGTGCTGAGAGTTCTGATTATGAGGTGCAAAAGTTCTGGATTAACACAAAGGATAAACGTACTAGACTTTCGCACCTAGCAATGACTCAGGATCGAATAGGATTAAATCAGTTTTTTACGCTTAGAAATCCTAAAACTAATGTAGTTACTGAAATGATGTACCCTGGTGATGTCGGTACTGCTTTGAATAAAATACCTGCTGCTGAGGTTGTTAATTGCCGTTGCGTTATGGCAACCGAAGCGATAAAGGATGCTGATGGTTTGCCGATACTAAAACCGAGAACGCCTGAGTATCTAAGAAAATTAAAAGAAATAGATAATGAATAGTATATTTACATAAAATTTTTTAATCATGAAAGGATTATTAGAATACAAGAATTATAAAGCCGAGATAAAAGACATGGATTCTGAAAGGATGACAGTCACAGGCTACTTTGCAAGTTTTGGGAATATAGATTATGATGATGATATTATTATGCCCGGTGCAGCGACAAAGACAATCGCAGAACGTGGTCCAAAAGGATCGAATGAGATATTCTTTTTAAATCAGCATAACTGGTCTCAACCGCATGGAAAACCTATGGTATTAGAGGCTCAGGAAAAAGGAATATACTTTGAGAGTTCTATTGCACCTACAAGCTACGGCAGGGATGCAATGATTCTTTATGCAGAGGGTATTGTAATTCAGCATTCTATTGGTTTTAGCACTATGAAAGCTGACTATGATCAGAATACAGGAATGCGCATGATTAAAGAAATAAAATTATACGAGGGATCAAATGTCACTCTGGGTGCTAATCCAGAAACTCCATTTATGGGATTTAAGTCCTTGACTATGGCAGAGATAAACGATCAGATTGGTAAAATGATTAAGCTACTAAAAGATGGTAGCTTGACAGACGAAGGCTTTGGCAGGTTAGAAATAGCATTAAAGCAATTTCAACTAGAGGCGTTCAATTTAGGTAAAAATTCACTATCGGAAGCAGAGCCGACATTAGTCACTCCAGTAAAAGATGAGCCGAATATATTAACAGAATTAATAAAACATTTAGAAAAGTAAAAATGGAAAATTTAGAAGTAAAGGCTCAGGAGTTGCTCGACGCAAACAAAGCCAAAACAATTGAAGAAGCTAAGGCTATCATCGCAAACGCTATCAGCGAAGCTACAAAGGCAGCTGATCTAAAGCTAGAGGAATTGCAAAAATCTACATCTGTTAGAATTGATGCAATGGACAAAGCATTGCTAGAGGCTAACTCAGAAGCAAACAGAATTAAAATGGATGCTAAAGAAGCATCTCCAATTTCCTTTAACAAAGCATTTGCTACTGCTATGGATGAGAACTCTGATAACTTAGAGAAATTCCGTAGAAAAGAGATCAAGCAGTTTGCAATGGAGTTAAAGACAGTTGGTGATATGTCATTAGCTAACATTACTGATCTTGCTGCTGCAAACGTGCAGATGCTACCAGGTATCATCCCTGCTGCGCCACGTAAGTTGCACATTAGATCATTGTTACCTACTGGAGTTATGACTACTTCTGCAATCCACTATCTTCAGGAAACAGGTTCTGAGGGATCAGTTGCAGCATGGGCAGATAATTCAGGTACAAAATCACAAATTGATTATGATTTAACTGAAGAGGTTGCACCATCTGAGTTTATCGCAGGTTATCTTCGTATAACTCGCAAGGCTTTAGATGACATCTCTGCTATGCGTTCTTATTTACAATCTCGCTTACTAGAGCAGTATCTTGACGCTGAGGATAACCAATTATTGAACGGATCTGGTGTTTCTCCAAATCTAGGCGGTTTGATTACCAACGCTGAGGCTTACTCAGGATTCCGTACTATTCAGGTTGAGAAGTTGCTAGATTCAGTTGCACAAATTGAAAGCAATAACCACTCTGCAAATGGTATCTTGTTAAGTCCAGAGCAATTCTATGCGCTGATGCTTACTAGAGGCACTACAAATGATTACACGCTACCGGGTGGAGTTGCAGTTGATCTTGTAAATGGTCAAATGTTTATCTCTGGAGTTCCTATCTTCAAGTCTACTGCAATGAGCGATTCTAAGTATTTAGTTGGTGACTGGTCAAAAGGTGCGCAACTATTTGTACGTGAGAATCCGATTGTTAGATTCTTCGAAGAAGATGGTACAAACGTAAGAGAGAACAAAATAACTGTTCGTGTTGAAGGTCGTATTGCTCTACCTATCTACTACACTGATGCATTTGTGACTGGATCTCTAAACGCTAATCCTAGCTAATTTTTTTGGTTAATAAGTGTAAGGATGAAAAGCCTGTCATTAATTTGGCAGGTTTTTTTTATTTCATTATGTTATATAAATAATTAACTTTGCTTTATGTTTAAAGCCAACTTTATAGGTCAAGCAGGATTATACAAAAATCAAGAATATGTTATTTGTGTTGGCGTTATAAATGGTTGGATTCATGTCCGCAGGAAATGCGGAGCAGGTCGAATAAATTACCCATCAATATTAGACTTCCTAAGAGATTGGGATAATATCCGTAAAGTATGAGAATTTTTCATTTAGGGTTAATGGTAGCGCCTCCGCCAAATGATTCAGCACGTAAAGCCTTTTTAGCTAACTGTACTGATTACATAGAGTTATCAACAGGCGCAAAGGATGTAAACCAAGAAGCGATAAGAATAGCCAGAGAGTTTAGACCGGATATTATCTTTATGCAGATACAAAGTCCTAACATTATACATATAGAAACTGTAAAGGCTATGCGTGAAACAGGCGCATGGATCTGTAATTGGAACGGCGATATAAGAGATGAAACTCCTGCATGGATGATACAGATGGCACCTCATATAGATAAGACTTTGTTTTCTAATATGCGAGATGTCAAAAACGTAGTAAACGGCGGATATTTAGAGATAGGTTATGATCCTGAGATATACAAGCCAGAGGGCGAGATAGGTAATTGCAGAGATATTTCATTCTTTGGTAATAATTACGGAGGCGATAAATTTCCGCTTAGCAGGTTGCGTATAGACATGAATACGATGCTACATAAACATTTTGGCGATAAGTATGGCGTTTATGGAAACAACTGGTTTAATGTAGCCGGAAACTATAACCATTCACAAGCAGAAGAATCAAAAGCATACAGAGCTACTAAAATAGCTATTAACTTGAGCCACTATGACGAAGATTCTTATAGCTCAGATAGGATTTATAGGATACTAGGCTCAGGGGCGTTCTGTTTATGCAAAGCCTATCCTAATATGCCTTTTATAGACCATGTTCACGTTAGGACATGGAATAGTCTATATGATTTAATGGTATTGCTAAGATACTATCTAGATGACCATAAAGATGAGCGGGATTTAATAGCAAAGCAGGGCAATGAGTTTGTAAAGGCTAATTATACATTTGATAACATGGTAAAGAATTTAATTAAGATATATGAGCAAAATTAAAGTTTTAGGATTTATGACTATACACTATGCAGGTGATTACTTGCGTGAGGCTCTTATGTCGGTTGTAGATCATGTAGATAAAATGGTGATTGCTTATAGCATGATGCCAAGTCAAGGTCATGGAACGCTATTGCAATGTCCAGACTCAGAGGGTTATATATTTAGCATTTGTCAGGATGTATTAGGCGATAAGTTAATCTGGGACAGAGCAGATAGGTACGGCGCAGAGAATGAACATAGATCAGTCAAGTACAAATACTCAGATGGATATGATTTGGTGCTGACAGTAGATTCAGATGAGGTTTATAAATCAGATGAGTTAGGTGCATCTTTTGAGTATGCTTATTGGGGCGTAGATCGGTTTTATGGCATTGATGGTTTTGTAAACTTTTGGCGCTCTTTTAACTATGCTTGTTATGATGGTTTTAGACCGATACGATTAGAGAATTTGCACAGAAAAGAACATACTCAGGATTTAAATTTAAAGCAGACTATCTATCATTTTAGCACCTGTCAGCCAGAGCCGATAATGAGATACAAGTATAATGTTTTTGGTCATGCTCACGAAGTTAGAAAAGACTGGCTAAATGATTGTTTCTACAGATGGAAACCAAATAACCAATTTGATGATGTGCATTGTGTAGCCTACAACATTTGGAATCCTGTTAAGTTTGATAAATCAGTATTGCCTAGTTATTTAAAGAGTCATCATAATTATAACAAGGTATTAGTATGAACGCAGCTATAATTATAGATGATAGGGAAGATGTGGCTCAGGAAGCAATGCAAAGGCATAAGAGGTTTATACCAAAGTCATGGGATTTATTGCATATTCAACCGCCCTATGCAGGTGGCATTTACTATATAAAAACTCCTAGAGTATATAACTCTATACTAACTAATCCTAACTTTTGGCAAGGCGCAAGATATGACAGGGTGCTAATATTTCAGCATGATTCAGGATTACTTAAAGATGGCATAGAGGAGTTTTTAGAATGGGACTTTATAGGATCGTGGATTAAGAACATACCGGGTTGCATGAATGGAGGTTTAAGCATTCGCAATCCAAAGCTGATGTATGAGATATGCGCAAAGCATCCGTACAAAGGAATGGAAAAAGATGGTAACGAAGACATTTATTTTACTAATAAAATGCGTGAATTAGGCTATAAGTTGCCCGATAAGGCAACCTGCAATAAGTTTGCAGTTGAAACCGAGTTTGAGTATGGCTCAGTAGGTTATCATGCAATAGATAAGTATCATAAAAATTATAACCTTTTACTAAAGCAATATGATTGATAAAATATTAAAAGTAAGCGCAGAGGAGTTAAATGCAATCAATCTGTCTAAGTATCTAAAAAGTACGGATGATCTGGGATTTCCAAAAGGCTGGTTTTACATGGATGCAGGTTTAGAGCATTATAGATTACTAGCATTTATCAGCACTTTAGTTAACGGAGCTACTTTGCTAGACATTGGAAGCTATCAGGGAAGCTCTGCCATAGCTTTGTCGTTTAACAAAAAGAATAAAGTTATTAGTTATGACATTGAGCATCAGCCAGAGATAGCGGAAATTAAAATACCTAATATTCAATTTATAAAAGGCGATGTTTTGAAGTATGAGATTACTGCTCCTTTTATCATGCTAGATACATACCATGACGGCGAGTTTGAGCAGGAGTTTGCGGATCATTTGCTAAAGATTAATTACAAAGGTCTGGTCATGTTTGATGACATTCATCTAAATAATGAAATGAGTAATTTCTGGAATGCATTAAAGAACGAAAAATACGATTTAACACATATAGGACATCATACAGGTACAGGCATAGCTATTTATGATTAATTTATTTACTTCAATTTATACCGATAAAAGCGCAATTAGGCAAAAGGAATTAATCTACTGCCTAAATAAGAACATAGAGAATCAGCTTATAGATAAAATTTATCTGTTTGTAGATGGTTTTGTAGAGTTGCCAAATTCTGACAAATTAGTAATTATACCATTTCAGCGACCTACTTACAGGGACTTTTTTAACTTAATAGATAGAACAGTCACAAGCAGGGAAGATATTTCAATGGTCGCTAATACAGATATTTATTTTAACCATACGCTTAGCCAGTTGACTTTAAATGAACGGCAATGCATAGCCTTAAGCAGATGGGATGATAAGATCGGAGGCTTAAAGTTACACAATGAGCGCTTTAGTCAAGATGTCTGGATATTTAAAGGCAAGATGCGCAATGTTAATTTCTGTGATTTTTATTTAGGCATACCGGGTTGTGATAATCGGATTGCTTATGAGTTACATAGCGCAGGTTATGCGCTTTATAATCCTGCTACAAGAATACAAGCTATTCACTATCATAGAAGCGATCTGCATAATTACGATGGCAGAACATTAAAGATACAAAGACCATATCTGTTTATTCCTGTAACATGAACATATTACTAAGTCCAGGCATTTACTTACCGCATCAGAGAGCAGGATCTGAAATCTATTTGCATCGGGTTGTAACCTATCTAATGAGCAAAGGTCATGAGGTTAAGGCAGTAACTAGATGCCCTGAAAATTACAGTTATGAGGGCATACAGGTTTATAAAGCTAAAGACAATTACAAGCAATGCCATAATGATTTATGGGACTGGGCAGATCTGGTGTTTTGTCAACTGTCTGGCACTTACTATGCAATGAATAAACAAAGGCTAAAAGCTAAAAAGGTTATTAACTTTGCTCATAATAACGTAGGTTATCCGCAGGTTAACATAAGACCGAATACTTATACTGTTTATAACTGCGAGAACACAAAGCGAGAATTAAACTACAATCAGGAAACCTATACTTTGTACGCACCAATTAATTATAGAGATTACTCAACTGCTAGACCAGAAGCTGAGTATGTTACGCTAATAAACCATAATGAAAACAAAGGCGGTCAGATATTAATAGAGATTGCCAAGCGAATGCCTAAAACAAAATTCATGGCAGTACAAGGCGGTTACTATCATCAGATCAAAGATGAAAAGGTCAGGAATATAAAATATGTACCTTTAATTGATGATGTTAAGAAATATCTGGCTATGACTAAGGTCCTAATTGCACCATCAGAGTATGAAAGTTATGGAATGGCTCAAATAGAAGCTCTGTGTTGCAATATTCCTGTAATCTGTTCTGATATACTAGGCTTTAGAGATAGTGTCGCAGATGCAGGGATATTCGTTGAGAGGAACAATATAGATGGATGGATTGATGCTATTAGTAACATAGATACAATCCAGACTAAGAAAACACCTTTAGAGAGGGCAAAAGAATTAGATCCTGCTAAGGAATTGCCAAAGTTTGAAAATTGGTTAAATAAAATATGTAATTTAGCGATTATATAATGGAAAAAAAAGAGTATCTAAAACAACCTTTTAAACCTAAAGAGAATGGACCAGTTAAATGTAGTGAGCCTAGCGGATGCAAAGATGTATCTAAGACTAGACCTAGACTATACAATAGAAGATGGATTAATTACATCATTGATAAAATCTGCGGTAAATCAAGCTGAGCAGTTTACTTTACAAGTATTATGGCAAAGGCAAATGAGTTTAATTACGCCTGTTTCTGGTGCAGTTAAAATATATGAGTACCCTTTGATCTCAGTTGAAACTGTGGTCGATCCTGATATGGTTGTGCTAACTTTTGAAACAATCGAAACGCAAGGCTTTACGGAGGTTATATCAGATACGGCAGGATTTAATACAGTTACGTTTGTCGCAGGTTATGGATGGAATTATGAGGGCGGATCTGATGTGCCAGATGATATTGAAACGGCAATTAAAGAAATGATAGCCTATTATTATGAGAACAGAGATAATCCAGTTGTGGGAATGCCTACGATTGCAACTTTGTTACTATCGCCTTACAGACGCATTACTCTATTCTAATGAATCCAGGCAGATTAGATAAGCGCATTACATTTGGCACGTTCACATCGGTTGAAAATGCCTATCAGGATTACGTGATTACGTTTGTGCCTGTTTTGGCTACATGGTCAAATATAAAGCCATACGATGGTAATAGACAGTTACAAGCGCAAGAACAAGTCATAAATCAGGTCTTTAGGTTTACAATCCGGTATAGAAAAGACTTTGCACCTACTAAGGACATGAGGATTCTGTATGAGTTAAATTTTTTCACGATTCATTCAATTAGGAATGTAGATGATACATTCAGATTTTATGAGATACTGGCATCCGTCACGGATGATAATAATGGCAGCTAAAATAAATATTTCTAAATTACTATCTCAGATTTCTGCCTTTGGTCACGATGCTAATAGGTTAGCGGTTGCGGTAACTAACGAAACTACGCAAGGCATGGTAACTGCGGCTCAGTTAAGAGTTACAAGCAATAATAGCGTAGATAAAGGTCAGTTAAGATTATCTATTGGTAAAACAACTGCTAGAGTAGGTTATAATCGTTCATTCTTTTTTTCTAATGCTCCTTATGCAGCTTACGTTGAATTTGGTACTGGCGATGGAGTTATAATACCAAATGGGTTTTCATATTTAGCAGAACCTTTTAGGGGCAAAAAAAATAGGAAGCGAGATTATGGGGCTAAGCCTTTTTTTATTCCTAGCTACTTAGAGGGCATTCAGCAATATCCTAAAACTTTAAGAAAAGTTCTTGAAGTACAAACACGAAAATATAATGCAAAAAAATAATTACATTTGAGAAATGAAAGATGCTAATTTATCAATACTAAACGCATATAAGAGCGCTCTAGCCAATTTAATAGTTGGTGGCGTGACTATTCCAGTATACAGTAAATCAGCACCTTTAAAGAATGTACCGGCTAAATATGTAATATTATCAAGCCAAACTAGATTACAAGAACAAACAAAGTGCGGATATTGGTATATTTGTACTATAAACGTGCAGATAGTAACCAAATACCCGAATGGTAATGGCGATTTGAGTTTTGCAATGGTAATAAGCGAAGAAATACAAAATAGGATTCAAGTAACTAACTTAACTTTGTCTAACTTTATAAATGTTGAAACCTTACAACTATTAACAAATGAGGTAACACTAGAAACAGAAACAGAAAACATATTTCAATACATACTAACTTTTCAACACAAATTAAATAGAGATTAATTATGGCAGCAGAACAATTTTATGCAGGAAGTCTATTCATGCTCTACATACGCACAGGTGGCGCATGGAAGCCAGTAGCGTGTTTAACTTCAAACGGCATCAGCGAATCATGGGATTTTGCTGAAACAGTAACTAAGTGCGATCCTGGAGTGACCAGACGCAAACCAACAACCTATTCTTTTGAGATACCTTTTGAGGGTGTTTTTACAGATACAGTTGGCGCAGGTGGCGATACCGCTAAAGCATCATGGGATCGTATATCTACGATTGCAAGGGCAAAGACTTTGACCGAGTTTCAAGTAGCTTTACTTAAAACTGATGGAACAGAAGATCCTAACTTTTCAGAGCAGTATGGCTATGCTTACTTTAGTGCTTTAGAAATTACAGGCGCAGAGGGTGAGTTTATTACCTTTACAGGCACTTTGCTAGGTGACGGCGATATTACCACAACTGATCCATATCCTGGTTACTAAATGGAGGGACATTTAACGTACAAAATAGGTGAGGTCGACAGGCAGATGTTCTTTGGCAATTATGCTTTAGAGCAGACGCTTACTCACTTTAATGCATCGGTGACTGATCTATCAGATTTGTTAGGTAAGCAATTACTGCCGTTCCTGAGAGTGTTTATTTACCATGCATCGGCTTACCCTATATTAAAAAAAGGCGAGATTGTAGACTTTACGGAGTTTGATGTGCATGATTGGATTGATAACTCTGGAGGCTCAGGTGGTGAGTTTATCCTGACAGTATCTAAAGAAGTATTTAGAGTGTTAGGATTAAATACAGAGGTAACCGAGCAAAAAAAAAGCAAACAGGAAAGTTAAATTGGAATAAAGATGTGTTGACTTTTGCTTTTGGAGAAATGGGAATGATGCCCAAAGACTTTTACGCCTTGACCTGGAATCAATACATTCTAAAGTGTCAAGGCTTTTTTAATAAAGAAAAAAAGGACTGGGAGCGAATCGGTTGGTCAACGTGGAACGGAATGAGAGTTCACGTAAATAAAGGGATGCCTAGTTTTAAAAAGTTCATGGCTTTTATCTACGAAAATGATGAGATAGCAGACATGGATGTAATCAAAGATCAAATGAATAAGGCGATGCTTAAATACTTAGAAGATGCAAGGAATTGAAATACCTATTGGCGCACCTTTAGGGCAATTAGATAAAGATTTAAAGGGTGCAGAAAGCAAATTAAAAGGGTTTGCAGCCGAAGCATCTAAGACTGCCGGAGTTTTAGGCGGATCAACTGTCAAGGGTGCAAACTCTGCTGCCTTTGCTATGCAAAATTTAGGCAGGGTTGCGCAAGATGCACCTTTTGGATTTATTGGTATACAAAACAACTTAAATCCTTTACTTGAATCATTCCAAAGATTAAAACAAGAAACAGGATCATCAAGCAGCGCATTAAAAGCATTAGGGCAATCTTTAATTGGTCCTGCAGGTTTAGGTATTGCTTTGTCAGTTGTAAGTTCAGCAGTATTATTTTATCAGCAATATCAGCAAAGAGCAAATAAAACAACTAATGATGCTAAAAAATCAGCAGATGATTATGTAACTACTCTAGGTCAATTACAACAAGTACAATTAAAAGGCGCTACATCAGCTCAAGAAGAATTAACCACATTATCGCTACTTTTTAAGCAGTATAAGGATCAAAATTCTCCTCTAGAAAATCGTAAAGCTGCTTACGAAGAACTGCAAAAATTATACCCATCATATTTCAAAAATTTAGCATTTGAAGCTACTGCAAGTGGTAATACTAAAACTGCTTATGATTTATTAACTATATCTATTTTAGCTAATGCAAGAGCAAAAGCCGCTGCTGATTTAATTACAAAAAATTCTACAAGACAATTAGAGAATGAGCAGAAAGTAATTGATTTAACTACTGAAAAATTAAAACAACAAGCATTAGTTAGTAAAGCAACTGCAATAAGTTTAGCATCAATAGGTGCTGCTGGTCAAGATGGCACAGGAAGTATTACGGCTACAAATAATGAAATAAAAGCTAAGAAAAAGTTAGAAGAAATTGACAAGCAAATTTTTAACCTAACATCAGACACTAACATACTTACAGATAAAAATCTACAACTTGAAAAATCTATAACAACTGAAAAATCTAAGATTGATCCTAAATTTAATGATAAAATAGATAAAGAAAATAAGAGTATAAAAACTCAATCAGATATATTAAAAGCATTAAGTTTAGATTTTAAGCAAATAGCATCTGATTTTAGTATAACATTTGGAAAGGGTAATGAAGAAAGAGTAACTGCCTTAAAAAAAGCAATAAATGATTTAATTGGTATTGGATTTACTGCTGATAGCAGTATTATTAAGAAACTACAAACTCAATTATTAGCTATTAGCCCAGATCAAATAAAGGCTCAAGGCAAGGAAGTTGGCGTAAATGCAGCAGTTGGAATAGCTGAGGGATTAGCAGCTACATCGCCAGTAATTGCAAAAGATTTTGGCAATACCTTAAAATTAGGATTAACCGATTTTCAGATATATGTCAATGAGCAATTATTGCCTAAATTACAGACTAACTTTGAAACTTTCTTTAATGACATTTTAATGAATGGTAAGCTATCTTTTGATAGCTTAGGCAAAGCATTATTAAATACTTTACTTTCAGTAATTGCTAGTGATGCAGCAAGGCAAGTAACAAGTTTATTATCTATTAGTTCAGGTAAAGATTTTACTCAAAGTAAAAAAACTGGAGGCGGTGGTTTATTAGGTGGCATTAGCACACTATTAGGAATAGGTGGAAAGGCAGTAGGAGCAGTTGGGGGAACGGCAGCTGCAAGTGGTGGGACTGCTGCATTAGCAACTGGAACGGCTGCAACCGGAGGCGCATTGTTACCTATCTTAGCAGGAGTTGCTGCAATAGCAGGGATTGCATCTTTATTTAAAAAGAAACAACAAGCACCTATACCACAAGCATCATCAACAATTAGTACAAGTGCCGCAGGATCTGCTCAAGACTTTGGCGGTGGTCGGGTTGTATTTGAGATTTCAGGTACTAACTTAATCGGTGTGTTAAACAGAGCAGGTGCAAAATTACAGAGGTTCGGACCATGAGTTACAGTCAAAAATATTATTTTACGTTTTATAGCGACAGAGATACTCGGAAAGTCGATTGCTTTCCAGATGAATACTTATGCAGTATCTCGCAGTTAGATTATGCAGGTCCATCTATAGAAATTGATGCTCAACAAAATCCTATACAGATTAACTATCAGAATACATCTAGCAATAAGCTAGAGCCTATTATCGGTTCTGAGTGTACGTTAAATCTAATAGCAACTGAAAACTTGGAGCTAGAGGACTTATATACAGAAAATGAGCGTGAGTTTATGGTGCAGATTTATCGTAAACAAAAGCCATGCACCTTGACTGTTAACTGGGACATGAGTGAGGTTGCAGCAGAGATGGATTTAGAAATATTTGTTAATGGCGTAAGCGAGGTTTTACAGTTTACTACGGCATCAGGTTCATTTGAGATAAATCAGGGCGATACTGTTTTAATAAAACCTTTTGCAGCAGGACCATCAGCGGGTGGCATACCGGGAATGAATTTAGAGATTACTGGACTGCCTACACAAAGGACAACAACTTATCCGTTTTCTATTGATGTTAGCTTAGTGCCGACAACTGATATTTTTATAGAAACCTACACTACATATTCAGCAACAACCTATACGGCAATACGTTCAGCCGTGTTTGAAACATCCTGCGCATCTGGTGAGGGTTCTTTAGAGGTGTTTACTAAAAATTACAATAGCGTGACAAGTCAAGCAGCAGCTCAGGCTCTAGCAGATGCTGATAGCGGATTTACGGCAGAGGGGCAAGCCTATGCAAATGCAGCAGGTGTTTGTTATGTTAGTCCAGGAGGCTTTGAGGATTTAATCTGGCAAGGCTTTATCATTCCAGATGGATGTCAGGAGTCTTTTACATTTGCACCTTATGTTATATCTGTGAATGCAGTTGATGGATTAGGTTTGCTTAAAAACTTAAGTTATGTCCAGAATGATGGAAACTTTTATTTAGGTAAGCAGAGTTTTATTGAGGTCATAGAAGCCTGTCTGGTTAGGTTAGATGCACCTAGTTTAGTGCTAAATACTTGTGTTAATATTTATGAAACTAGCATGACGCAAGGCGATTCTTACGATCCTTTAGACATGGCTTATGTAAATGCAGAGCGTTATCTAAAAGATGATCAGTTTACGCCAATGAACTGTGAAGATGTGCTTAGATCAATACTAGAGGAATGGACTGCGGTAATGATACAAAGCGGTGGCGAGTGGTATATTTATAGACCGACAGAGTTAGCAGTTGACGGTGACTTAGTATTTAGAAGATATTTAGATGGGTACAGGATTTATGATCAGCCGACAGTTACCGAGAATTTAGATTTGGTTTTGGGTGGCGAGAGCGAGGGCATAATAGCAGCTCCTTATTTTCATATCAATACTGACCAGATGAAAATGATTGACAGACCATATAAAAATGCGTCAATGTCATATCTGTATGGTAAGATTGAAAATACAGATGAAATGTTAGCTAATCCTAATTTAGCAGGTGCAGGTCAAACCTGCGGAGGGGATCCTATTGGTCCTTGTGCTTTTGTAACTATTCCCGGCTACACTAAAACAGGCACAATGTATGCAGGTTTATACCCAACTGGGGGAGTAATATTTTACACTACGGGAGGCACTTATCCTGTATTGACAGACTATTACGAAAATAATAATTTAATACCGGTAACATTAAATATAACTGTACAAGAGCGAGTAAAGTTTATCATTGAATATGAAAATCCAAATCCTCTATTTGGTACAGATATGAATTTTGTAATTAGTTTATACGATGGCTTAAGCACTCATTATTTACAGGCAGATGGAAGCTGGGCAATAACTCCAGTAGAGCCAGGAATAAATTATTATCAAATTAGATCAACAGTTGGAGCAGGAGGTACGGAAACAATTGTATCTAATCCAGTGCCTATAAGTGGAAATGTTACTTTTAGAATATTAGCGCCATCAGGAACTGTATATAATATTGTGTATACTAGAATTTCTGCCTATGTATTTTTAGATTTTGGAGATGAAATAGGTGAGATTCATACGGCTACGCAAACAGGCAAGTTTACTTTTGTGCCAGAAACTATCAATGTTTTCAATGGCGATAGTCCTAATAAGATGTACGTTGGCGCTATTTATCAAGATGATCAGGTGACTTTAACAGAACGATGGGTAAGGCGTGGAATATCTGAGAGTATTCTAGCAGTTCCTTATGAGGCTAATAAAGAATTTTTACGGATTGCAGTTGAAGAAAAACAAAGACTATATGCAGGACCATTTGTAAGGTTTGAGGGTTCTATATTTGGCTACTTTAATCCTTTGCAGAGGTGGTCAATTAATTTAATAGAGGGTTATTTTATGAATTTAAGTTTAAACTATGACTTGCAGCAGAACATCTGTAAAGCAGTTTTAGGTAGGATAGTAGATGACGAGATTGCTTTAGATTATACATTAGTGCCAGATTACGGAGCGACAACAAAAGTAACAGTAAAAGCAGGACCATGATGCTATTTATAAACAATATGCCAGTAGGGTGTTTGACTTCTGTAAGCAGATCTGAGCAGATTTCCTTTTTAGGAACGTGCAAGACTTCGCAGTCAGGCGGACTGACGCAATTAGGAAGGCTCTACACCTACTCAATACCCTTTGAGGGTGTTATGACTACCGACAATAATATAATGTCGTGGACAGGTTTAAAATCGCTTGAAAGAGTTAAAATAGACTGGGAAATTACAGGCGATGGCATAGAGGGTGAGCAAGGGCAAGGATTTATAGAGAATCTAGAGATAGTAGGTGAGGTGCAGGATTTTATTAAATTTAGTGGTAATATAACAGGCTATGACTGATTTAATGCTTTATATAAATGATACGCCAGTTGGCTGTTTGCTGAGTAATAATCTAGCTGAAAATATCAGCTTTATTAAGACTTGCAAGTCAACGCAAGATATGGCTCAGAA
>Ga0208483_1000031_pt1 | contig 29208 bp, 11 predicted proteins | sample LakMenE01Jun11ns_FD_150659 | JGI IMG/M metagenome (GOLD analysis project Ga0208483, IMG submission 150659) | Freshwater microbial communities from Lake Mendota, WI - 01JUN2011 deep hole epilimnion ns (SPAdes) | ecosystem: Environmental > Aquatic > Freshwater > Lake > Epilimnion/Euphotic zone ... | reverse complement strand
ACAAAATGCTTCGTAGAGGGCCTCTAACAGTTGGAAATTGAAATGACTAATTTTTATATCACAATCACCTATTATCCCCACCCCAATCGTACTTCCCTCTACTCGGCTACTGTTGTGCGCTTGGGCATAGCCGTAATATTTCAACAGGGTCCAAGTCTTGCCGTTTTTATTAAAAACGTATTTTCCTAGCATTTCGGAGTTGTCTGCACTATCGGTAGTTAGAAATCGGGTTTCCAACAACTCAAAATCAGGAAAATTTGAATCAAAATCTGATGCGTATCCATTAAAATCGAATGCCTGAATGTCGAACGCCTCAGATTTGCCGAAAAAAACCAAATACTTCATGTTCTAAGAAAATAATTTATCCCAAAAAGATTTTTTATCTAAATCGTCTCCTGTGCAGACTTTGTACAAACTCGCCCAGAAATTCCTTGGATATTCATCGTTTCGAACGACCAATTGAGCAGACATCTTTCCTGAATCATCCACACTCTCAAGAACTTTACCTGCAGAATAGTGACCCCAAATAACATTTTTATCCTTTATAAGATTATAAAGTGAGGGTCTATTGTTAGAAATAAAATCCTCTACTTCCATGGCTTGATTAGGATTTTTATCCCACTGAGATACAACAATGTAAAACATGCTATTGTTAAAAATCTCAGGTTGCGACATTTGAAGGAAATTGATAAAATCGAAATGTAATTGGTCTTCCAATTGATGATTTTGATTAGCTGAAACGCCTCTACCACTTCCGGGACTGTATGGAGTAATCAGTGTAAAAATAATTGGTGATTTATCAATTTTCAATCCTTCCAAGACAGCACGAATTTTGGTTGGAAAAGCGCCTTTGTTTTCTGTTTTAATATTCTTAACATCCTCACCGGCCAAATCTAAAAAACACATTGGTAATGGACGAAGTTTTTTGTTGTTCGGCGTAATTTTTAGTCCAAATAGATCCAATGCACCCCCTTGGGTAACAGCATTCAACTGCCCTCTCTCGAAATTCGCCACCATGCGGTCGAGCGTTTTCAGACCTTCAGCAAAAGGAAAGTTCACTTCGAAGTTGCTGCTAAATAACGATCCTTCACCAGATTTTGCATAGCGCATCAAAGAAGAAAGGAACATAGACTTACCGGCACCTGGGAAACCAATTGGGATAACAGTGGTATAGTTTGCCCCAATATCTACAAATTGCACTCCGATTTCATGCATTGTCAAATTTGAGAGAAATCGCGTGCCTGCTGATTTTCCCAAATCAACAGTCGTTGCAGAAGTTACATCAGACACTGAAGCAATCGAAGAAACATTCTCCAAATTTGGACTTCCAGTAGGAGGTACAGAACTTGAAGAAGGAACACTATCTACCCCAGCGTTTACTGAATTCTCAGACTTTGGCTTTTCGTCATCCGTTTCGCTCATATCAAAAGAAACTTTACTCATATCAATTATTATTTAAGAATTAAAATCACGTCCAAATATTACTTTTTTCTTCTTTTCTTCACCGTCTTTTTTACGAATGAGCAAATAGATTCCAAGCGGAACAATGAAATCGATAAACAGAACAAGTATTAATATACCCCATGTATCAAGCTTGCCTATTCTTTTTCCAATCGAATCCATGGTGTGGTTAAACTTGCCCATTTCCTTGGATTTCGGGAATAACAATTCGGCTTTGTCGCCTTTATTCAACTCCTTCATTTTCACCACTTCATTTTTCCCATTCTCTTTATAAGTAATATTCAATTTATTAACAGCATTAGCCATTTCGTCGTTTAGCTTCACCAGTTCATCCAGTTTTTTCACCGAAAGGTCAAAAGCTGCAGAATCCTCTTTCTTTGTCGCTCGATTGTCGCTAATCTCCTTGAAGATGCTATCACCTGGGGACAATAGTTTTTCATCTTTTGGTTTTTCAAACATCTTTTGCAACTGAGCCATACTCTTCGTTGCCACTAATGCATTTCCTACACCTGCTACTCCCGTTTCCAATTGAGAAATAACGCTGTTCATTTGATTGCCAAAATGCTCAGCAGCATTCTTGTTTTGCAAATCCACACTTCCATATCCGATTTCACCTACACCATATTTTTTTGAAACATCATTAAAAGACTTCAAAAAGTCTTTAGCATTTTCACCAAACCCCTTACTTTTCTCTATTTCAAAAAGACAATTATCACGATATCTTTTCAAATCTTCTATATCCAGAGAACTTCCCAACTTAACCAATTTAGGATATTGGCTTAAATTCTCCCGAATCGTATCTCTAATTTGCTCAGCCTCTTCCTGCAGCAATTTGCGACTGTTCATATTCGGATAAAAAGAATTTAGGTTGAATATGAAATTGAATAAGGCGCAAACAACATAAAACACCAAGGCTATTTTAACACCACTTACAGCGCGAGCGTATGACAAAACAAGCATTAAGGAAATTAACCCGGATAGGATAAACCCTCCGTATTTCAAACCAAGTGGTTGTAAATAACTAACCCCATCGGCTGTGTGGTAGAAACCCAATGAGAATGCAAATAAACTCACCAACCAACCAATGATGATGAGGTATTTAGGAATGTGCGTAGCCTTATTATTGTTCATATTTTTTCTATTTAAGAGGCTAAAATAAATGAAAATCTTGCGTATTTAACAATTAACGTAAAATTAATGTTTACCATCGAAAGCACTTTCGATGAAAAAGAATCAATTAACATCACAAAAAAATCCCACTTCACAGTGGGACTTCTTTATTCATTCAATTTGAACTCTACTTGATTTCGTGAACAAAATCACTCATCGACTTCCTTACCTTCTTCGAATTAATCAAATAATCCTTTTCCGGATTGCGATAACCGAGAGGAAGCAAGAGAACAGATTTTAATCCCTTCGCTTCAAGACCAAGAATACGATCCACCTCTGTGGGTTTGAATCCCTCCATAGGCGTGCAATCGACTTCTTCCAAGGCTGCTGCTAACATGGCTATCCCTGATGCAATATAAACCTGCTTCGATGCGTGCTCGAAATTCACTTCCGCAGGACGAGGAACATAACTACTTAAAATGGAATTGCGATATTTCTCCCATCCTTCGCCTTGTGCTCCACGGACTTCATTCACCAAATCGAACCACGCGTTAACACGATCCGCTGTGTAGGTGTCCCACGCAGCAAAAACCAAAAGATGAGAACAATCTTCAACCTGACTTTGATTGTGTGCAGCTGGCTTCAATTCAGCTTTCAATGCTGGATTCGTAATAACCAACAATTCGTACGGTTGCAATCCACTTGAAGACGGCGACAAACGAATCGCTTCCAATATCCTTTCAATCTTATCATCACTCACCTTTTCACCATTCATGGCCTTCACCGCATATCTCCATTGCATTGCTTCTACTGCATTCATATTGCTCAATTTTTGTACATTCTATATCCTAAACAACAAGATTTCTAACTTGTTTTCAAAAAACATGATTACTTTATTGCAAGGTGCAGTTGCAAGATGTTTCACAAGGTGCTTCGCAAGGACGCTTCGCGTAGCGACCTTTCGCAGAACCTTCGTCAGACCTTCCAACGGACCATCCAACGGACCTTGCTTCAGCACCTATCCCTCCAACTCTTTCAAAATCTTATTCACATCCTCCTCCGTTGAAGACAACTTCGTCTTACAGATAGCAATAAGTTCTGCAGCGCGTTTTACCTTTTGGGATAGAATATCTACCGTAATTTGTCCCAATTCAATTTCAGATACAATGCCCTGCAATTCTTTAAAGGCGCTTTCGTAGTTCACTTCTGTTTCACTCATATGTTTATTCTTTAATAGATTTTATTGTTCCGTTGTATAATAGGGTTGTTATCTCTTCTCCTGATTTCACCTCGTTCACATCAGTTAAAGCTTTACCGTTTACCAAGGTTATACTGAATCCTCGTTTCAAAACGTTACGCGGATCTAACAAGCGAACACTGTTCTCCAATCCATTTAACGCTAACTCTTCTTTCGAAAACCGAACGTTTATTCGGTTTTTCATTCCTTCTTGCAATTTTGAAACGGAAACACGTCCTGCCGTTAGCAGCGTTCTGGCGTCATTCGCAAGTGCCTTTGATAGTCCTTGAACATTTCCCTTTTCATTGGTCATGTGCTGTCGCGAACCCGCTCGAATTCCAACACGAAGCGTTTCAACTTTTGAATTGTTCTTGACCAAGGTTGTTTCAACAACAGACCGAAACAAAAGCACAAAAGCATGTAACTTCGATTTTGTTTCGGACAACAGACGCAAGGATTTGTCTACCAAGGCCTCTTCTGCACGTTGAACGGGCAGCGAAAAATTATGAAATTGTTGAATGAAGTAGTTACCTAGATCTGTTGGAGTAATCAGATTCTTATAAGCCACCATATCGGCTACAGACTCGTTCACACGGTGACCAATACCTGTAAGCACAGGAAGCGGAAACTCGGCTATGACTTTGCAGAGGTTTACGTTATTGTAACACGCCAAACCAATGTCCCCGCCTCCTCCACGAACTATCACCACGGCATCGAAGTGATGCGCTACTTTTCGAATACGATTTAGCCGATTGGTCAGATCACCGACTGCTTTATCGCCTTGTAATAACGAAGGAAAGAGCATGTGAAAGAATTTGTACTTCCAACTATTGCCATCTATTATGTGGGTGAAATCTTGATAACCATTGCTATTGGCAACAGATATGATTGCTAACCGCTGGGGAAGCAGGGGTAAAGACTTTTTTCGATTTAAATCGAAAATGCCTTGCTTCTTCAATGCGAGAATACTGTTCTGTTTTTCCTGTTCCAAGTCGCCCAGGGTATAGCTCGCATCTATTTCATGAATGGTCAATGAAATACCATATTTTGAATCGAATCCGACCGAAACATTCATGAGCACCTTAATTCCATCTTTCAGCGGTTCTTGAATGGCTTGTATGAAATTCTGATTGATTCGCTCGAAATCGTTCTTCCAAAGGTTTGCGCGCATTTCAGCAACGATTACTCCGTCTTGCTTCTCAACCAATTCCGGATAGGCATGTCCGCTCTTTGGATAAAGGTTCAGCTTGTTCATTTCAGCAACTATCCAGTAACGGCCATCGAAAGCCGACTGTACAGCTCTGTGAATGCTTTGAGTCAGTTGAAGAAGGGAAAATGTTTTTTTAGCGGCTGACATAGGGAAGTGAAATTAGGACGAAAACGCACCTTTCATTCCATTGTGGATAATTATTTCACCGTGCCAAAAAATTAATTTCACTTTGAATTTTATTGCGGAATTTTATAAAACCCTTGTCATCGCTGAAAATAAATATTTTTTAACATAGGTCGAAGCGATTCGTTTTTTCAACAGTTAAAAACTATTTGCCCTTTCGCGCGAGAAGTCATTCTACTTTTGATATCCCGATTTGAAAAAATCACCCCGTTTTATTTTTTAACCGCTCAACTCCTTTATTCACGGCACTTCCCGCACATACAGGAACAGCTACCGCTTTGACTTTTTTTTCGTGCAGCAACACTGCACACCTAACAAATACTTTCGCCAAGAAGACTAGAAACTATGCACAAAATATTCGTTCACGCTGAGAATTTCACTGTATTTCAAGAAAAACAAACCTGGGAAATTGGAAGAATAAATTTCCTTTATGGAGAATTAGCAACAGGAAAAAGCAGTTTAATTAATCTCCTTGAATTATTCCCAAGTAACGATCAAGAAATGAAGGAAGTGAAATACTTCCAGTCGTTTGGTCCTTATGCCAATTTCGAGAACATCTTACACGACAAGAGCAAACCTTTGAAGATTGGCTTTGAGGTGCGCGCCGAAATTGGTGTGTTTACACAAACCTATGAATTCCAACCAGCTGAAAAGAAAAAGGAAGCGATACTCTCCAATTTCAAAATCATCTTCAATGAAGAACTTGTCTTTGAATACGCCGATGGCGATGGTCAGCTGTTTACCCTTCCCACCTTAAACCTATTCGAAGCGGCGAAAGACTTCATTTCCAAACAAGAAAAAAATGTTCCTTTAGCAGAAGATTGTCCAACGCGATCTGAATTACTTATAGCTGTATTCCGCTTAGCCGATGACTCCAATTTCATTGGACAAGCCGAGCGCGAATTCTTTCAGCGGACCCCTGCTCTGAAAATGAGAAAAAAAGAACCTAAGCCAGAAAGCGATCTTCCCTTTGAAGATTTTTTCTTTCAACTCTTTGAAATAACTGAATTCAATAGCCTAACAGAATTCGCCGAATCTCTCTCTTGGTTTATCCGTCAATGCTTCTCAACGTTGGGACTTTACTTTCAAAGAAACCTCCTTAACACAACGAAGAATTACAATCGCTTCGCACCTACCGCATTTAAAACCATTGAAGACGGTTTTAAAAAACTCGACGAATTTGAACTTTTCTCCGACACCAAGACAATTACACCCATTTTCAAAGATTTCGGATTGCCCAAGCCCATTAAGTCTGAGGTTAATGACAGCGAAGGAAACAACTACGGTTACTCCTACCTCTTCGAATATCCGAACAAGAAGCGTGTTCAATATTACCAGCTGAGTTCAACGGAACAACGAAAGATCTTTCTGCTCACGCAGATCATAGCACATCAGCACATGCATTGTGAATTTAATTTTCATAATGACTACGGCTGGATGTACTTAGACAATTTAGAAAACCTCATCTCTGTTGCCGAGCTTGACACCTTCATAAAAAATCTATTAAAGCATTTTCCGAATTATAACTACTTCTTTGAAACGAGAGGAACACACATTGAAACTCTCACCAAAGAACTCATTCGTTCAAAGAAAGTTAAGAAATCCGATATCCGGATTTACCACTTTATTAAAAACAAAAAAAATCACACTTCACATGTAAGTCAACATACGGTTTCTAAAAGAAACGAAGTATTCCCTTCACTCTACAACACTAATAAAATCAATGAAAACTGGAAGAAGAAAATTCCAGCTCAACTTCACTTCAATTAAAAAAACAAGGTTGTTAAAACTTTACTTAGCCTTGTTCAACACCACATCTTTGCGTAAATAATTAAACAAAATGAATAAACAAAACGCCACCCACTACCACATTGTCTTGGACAAAAGTGGAAGTATGCAATCGCATTACAAAGAAACCCTTGAAGGGTTGAATGAAAAGCTTCATTCAATAAAAGCCATTCAAGAGCGCAACTTAGATCAGCCGATCTATGTATCTCTAACTCTTTTCTCCGACAGTCCTGAATTGGTCTTTGAAAATCTACCTGCAGCTGAACTGCCTGTGTTAACCGAAAAAGATTATGTCTTAGACGGCATGACCGGATTGCTCGACGCTATCGGCACAGTCATCAACCGCATGAAGTATGCAGTTGGACGTGACCTGAAGGAAAAGAACGGAACGGTTATGATTGTTATTTTCACCGACGGCGGAGAGAATGCCTCACGTATGTTCAAATATCAAGAGATCTCTTCTTCGATTAAGGAATTGGAAGCAACCGGAAACTGGAACTTCGCTTTCATTGGAGCAGACATTGATGCTTGGGGAGCCGCGAGCAGATTGAACATGCAACAATCACGTGTGTATTCTTCCCAAAAAGCCAATATCAAAGAAACCATGCACTTTGCCGCTGATGCGCTAGAGAATTCCATTCTTCAAAAAAGATCTGGAAAAAATTGGGAAGGGTTTAGTGAATTATAATTATTAAATTTATCGTCATGCGAACACGGGTTCATTTATTAAAATCAGAAGAAGTAGACCAAGCTGCCTACCACGAAATCTTGCAACAACTACAATTGTTTTCTGGTCCGCTAGAATTTGTGTCTACAATAGATGAACCCGTGTTCGATGACGATGAAGGTATCGAATTCGACAACGAAGACGAGAATGGACGGGATAAAACGCACCCTATTCCCCACGAAATGATTCAAGACTACGCCTCCTATTCAGATGCGAGCGAGGAAATCTGTTCTTTAGACGCTCATTATGTTGAGGCACCACAAACACTTACTCGATTGAAATGGAATGACATCTTTGAGAGGTGTCAAACCTTCCGAAAAGCGAATGACACTTCAGAATTTGAATTCGTGATTCTCCTTACCGACAAAGGCAATGAATTCAACTGGTTTGCAGCACCTGATCCGAAAGGAGGAAGAAATGGATTCGTACAAACATCAGGACTCGGATTTTACTTGCCGGGATTTTCGCGTGCGAGCATTGTTTATTTAATAGTTACTCATTTGCTTCGTCATCTTATGTTCTCAGACATTCGTGAGATGTCTGAAGGCGTGCATCAAACCTCGGTTGGATGCATGAATGATTTTTGTGGTAACAAAAGCGAACTCATATTAAAAATACGAACGGCCGACTTATGCTCCGATTGTGTCAAGCGTTTGGAAGACAAGCAAGTCGACCCGCTTCTCGCCAATCAGGTTTTTGAAATCATGGAGGCCACTCGCAGCGAAATCCTATTCAGAGATCGATACTCTTTGTTGAAGAAACCAAGCCGTATGAACATCACCGGACCGAATTTCACCATTCAATTCCCGGACCTTGCCAACCTTGAATTAAAACTCGACAAGATTGAAAAAACAATCTACTTGTTCTTCCTCGGTAAACCTGAGGGTGTTAAGCTTAACATGCTAGATGAGCATCGCGAGGAACTCACTGAATTGTATTTGAAAGTCAGTCCAACTTCGGATAGGACAACGGCTACAAAAAGAATCAACGAACGCACCGACAATGCACATACTCAAAAAATTAGCGAGACCATTTCGAAGATCAGAAGAAAAATAAATGATTTACTTGGCGATGAAATGGGCGAACACTATGTCATTGCGGGAGCCAATGGTGAGGTGAAGAAGATTGGGGTTCAGAGGAGTTTGGTCAGTTTTGGTGGGAGTTAATGCATATTGCAACACTTCGACAGTCGGAAAAACAAGGTTTAAGGAATAGGCTTATTATTTTTTTTTGAAAATCATAAATCAATATTTACTTTTTTTCGTTTTACCAAAATCAACTTGACACATTAAATTCAGAAAGAAACCAGTGCCTTCATATTCTGGAATTTGTAATTCACCCATTATCCAATTCGAAGAATTCAAATTATACTCTACGGATACAGCTAATCGGCATGCCGCGGAGTATGAATCATCCAAAATAACACTTGGACTTGTAATAATTGCGCCAATTGATCTCTGTTTAAAGCGAATCAAATTTAAATCATCAGCAATGAGGTTAGGATTCAATGTTGCCGAAGGAATAAAAAGGGTGTTCTTAAAATAATAATTACGTGTACCCCAATTAAAATAACAACCAACTTGACCATGCTCATAATGATTTTTACCTGTACAAAAATTCAACCCAAGGTTAAACTTCGAACCAGACATTGCAACCCTATTTATCCCGCCAGATTTAGTAATAGCGTAGCCCGCTATTAGGCCAATTCTTTTTTGAAACAACTTCAACGTAGACCCGTATCGAAATTGAAATGGACCTATTTCTTGAGAATCATCTGTAATGTAATCATTTATCTTTAAGAAGCTAGAAGGATCCATCTCCACTCCAATGTTAAGGCCTGCTTGAGCGAAAACTTCTTGGCTGCCCGAATAAGAACTTTGCCCTTGAGAATTCGAGCATAGAACATTTAGTAGCACCGATACAAACAAAAATTTTCTCATAACATGCGTTATCTAATTAATAGTACTCTTCCCTTAAACTCTCTTGCCCCTTCCGTCTGGGTTTCTATAATAATCTGCCAAGCATATTGATCAGTCTGACATAAATAACTCCCATTACTTAATTCAAAAGCTCCATTTGTAGAATTGTAATGGAAATTATTTCTTAAGTTTCTAACGTTAACAGTACCATTCCAACCTTCATAAAAATCATTCGTCAAGAATACTGTATTGCCCCATCTATCGACTACTTGAAAGGTATAGTTCACAATTTTATCTTTTCCTCGAATAACCGGCAAGAATACTTCGTTCAAATTATTTTGATCTGGAGTAAATGCATTCGGAACATAAACGTTTAATGGATCTTCTATTCTCACAACTTGGTTCACGGAAGTCTGACATCCAACATTATCCGTTGCGATTAATTCGACGTTAAACGTTCCCACATATTCATAGTAATGCTGTGTATATGCACCATAACCCCAATAATTATCTCCGAAATTCCAATTGTAATCAAGCGATAAATCGGGCAGATCTACGTTATAATTGAATGTTGAATTGTACTCATTGTCAACTTCTGGAGTAACAGTAAAGAAAACATTATTGATGTCTGGAAGTTCGCCGAAAGTAAACGCGCCTACAACAGTCTCTTCAACCGAACAGCCGTTCGCTGAATACACCGTTAGGGTGACATCGTAGGTGCCTGGATTCTGATAAATATGAACTGGATTTTGAACAAAAGAACTTAATCCATCTCCAAAATTCCACTCATAGCCGGTGATAGCCACTGGACTTTGTGACTCATCCGTGAACTGAACAGAGACTGGCACACATGGTCCATCCTGATTGAATGAAAATACCGGGTCCGGACCTTGTAAAACATTAATCGTCTCTGTATGTGAATCCTGGCAACCGAACGAATTCGATACCGTTTGCACCATGATATAATTTCCAGGCGCTGTCAGACCTAAATTCGGTTCAGGAATATTTTGATTTGCAGTTAACGGATTTCCATTTAATACCCAAGAATAAGATTCTGCACCACTGCTTAAATCTGTAATTGTTACTTGTTCTTGATCACAAAGAATTGCAGCAGGGAATTGGAAATTTGCGGCCGGTGTCGGGTTAATCGTAATGGTTTCATAGGCCGTGCTTTCACAAACCAAAGAACCTTGCTGCAAATAAGCCGTTAACTCAATGGTGCAATTTAAAATATCTGTTGTTGAAGGATTAACAAAATCATAGGTTAATACAGGTTGATTGCTTGAAATTCCATCACAGAAAGTCCATGAATAGGTATTTCCACCATTAGCCCCGAGGTTAACAGACAAGGGTGAACAACCAATTGTTGTACCCACTGAAATCAATGCTTGCGGGTTCAAGGCCACGAACGAAAGCTCGTCCTCAAACTTACAGCCATTACCATCAGTAACTTCAAATTCCAAAATACCATTATAATCGGAAGGAACATCCCACGAATTCGTAGTACTCTGAATAAGTGGATTTCCTTGGTACGTCCATTCCATAGTAATTGGATTCACCCCATTGGCGTATACACCGTTTACTTGAAGCGTAGCTTGACCATCTGAACAAACGGCAACATCGGGTCCAGCATATACAATTAAGTTATTCGTATCGAAAACATTCACTTGATAGGTGTCGGTTCCAACACAACCCTGATTATCTGTAACCGTTGCCTCGTAAACAACAGTCTCAGTAGGATTAATGGTAAATGTATTTCCAATTCCAGACTCCAAACCATTCAATGCTTCCCATGATATTACCCAGGGCCATTGACCTTGCGTAACGTTTGAAATCAATTGAGCCTCTTCCTCATAACATAAAATATCGGTAGCTGGTGGTCCAGTGATTGAAATTATCGGCTGTGGCCAAATAAATACGGCTGCGTCATCAGTTGACAAACAACCTGTGAACTGATCTGTAACAACTACTGAATAATTCAGTTGAGTAAGCACATTGCCGTTGTTCACTTGCGGTAAAATCTCAAGAGCACCGCCGATGATAGTGCCAACAGTATTATTATTAGGAGACCATTGATAAGCATATTGAGTACCTACTGGTGGAACAGCCGTTAAGAATCCTGCTTCTCCAGAACACAGATACTCATCGGCGAGGGTAAATACTGGATTTGGATTTACAGTTATTCCTTCCGATGAATTGCTTTCACATCCATTAAAATCAATCACATTGTAAGTGTATGAATTAGTCAACACGGGGTTAACAGTTGCAGCATTCGAAGCACTTACAACAGCGCCCGTAGCGTCGTTAATCCATTGGACTGTATAGGGTGACTGTCCAGTTCCAGGCACTACAGAACCTTGCAATTGAACCGGATCGTTGGCACATATAGAATTGTCAGATACACTTGTAATTAGCTCTGGCACCTCCAAAATATTAATACCATATGTTCCAGATGAAGTACAGCCCATCTCATCGATAGCAGAAATTGTAAACACTGTGTTTTCACTCAAGTTCACAGGATAGCATTGTGAATTACTCAAAACAGTATTTCCAATCGACCATTGGTAATCCAAAATTCCCGTTCCGCAAGTAGAATAAACACAAAGAGTTTCGTTGGTATTTCCGCAGAATGTCTCCTGATTATCTGTCACCTGAGGAGTTGGATAAACCGTAACCAAGACAACTTCATTCGTTACGCAACCATTGTTATTGATAGCAACATCATATTGGAACGTTTGAGAAGTACATAACCCTCCAAGATCAGGTTCAACGGAAATAATAGTTTGATTCGCCGCACCTACAATTCCATTGCCTGTCCAAGTCACTTGCGAATTCGCTGGTGTTGGTAAAACTGCCAATGTCGCAACTAACCCATCGCAAACATTCACATTTGGATTAGGGATATTGGCTATCGGAGTAACACCCGATTGTATGGTTATGGTTTCAGAATCTGAACAACCGTTCAAATCTGTTACTGTGAAGTAAACCGTTTCTGTAGAACCCGTTCCAACAAAATCAAATTGAGATAAATTACCTAAAACAGGGTTACTTACCCCACCAATACTCCAAGCATATTGCGAAACAGGCATATTGCTTTGTTCCGAACCAAACAATGGCGCAACACTTCCAGAACACAAAGGCAAGACAAAATTCGGCTGTATGACAGCAATCGGTTCTTCATGCAATGAAATAACAACCTCATCTACTCCAACACAACCATTGGCATCAGTAGTACTAAGCTGATAGGTCGTTCCATTAGGAATCAAAGGCTGAACCGTTGTGCTATTCAAAACAACATTGTTATCTAAATCAGTCCATACGTTTGTATAAGGCTGCGTTCCTCCAAATACAAATTCAGTAAGTTGAACAGTTGTACCCGGACAAACCACATCATCGTTACCAGCAATTGGAACAGGTGCTAAATATGTATCTACAGTAATCGTTTCTGAATCCATACAACCATTCGCATCTGTAGCAGTAACAATGTAATCAGATGGTAAAAATGGAGCGGCTGCAAAAAACTGCAAATTACTTATCGCTCCAGTGCTTACATCTTGCCAAGTATACGTGTAGGGCTGAGCTCCCGTGCTCTGTTGAACGTTTCCTTGCAGCCAAACCTCACCGCCTGGACATACGATAGGATTCAACCCTTGACTAGATGTTGCAATCGCTACTGGATTTTCGTACACCTCGAAATTCGTGGTAATTGTGTTTGTACAACCATTGATAGACGTTAAATCCAATTGCGTTTGATAAAGACCTGGTACAACCCCAGAGTTGTAGTTGAATGAACTCACATTATTCAAATTCTCCATGAACATATCATTCGCAACACCGAGAACATTTCCACTTACATCAACTTGATTTATCGTCCATGTATAATCTTGAATGTAAGGATCATTGACGTCTGCATCAACAAGAACATTCTGATTTGGGCACAACCCTAAATCACTCATCAATACGTTTCCGTCTGGAGTCGGATAAACCACAATTTGAATAGATACATGATCATCTGCACAACCGTTTGTTGCAGAGAATTCAACATCATAAATCTGCGAAGGATAGCTAGTCGCATTGAAAATATGAATAGCATCTTCTGTACCGGCCACTGCCCCGTCTCCGAAATCATAACTAAATTGTGTTGCTCCAACTCCCAAACCATCAAATGAAACAACCAAAGGCGAACAACCTGAAACTACGTTCGCAGTTACAAATGCATTGATAACATCTGGCAGAACTGTCACCGTTTGAGTTGTTGAAACAGTGCCGCATTCATTCGTCGCAGTAAGGGTTATGGTATAAACTGTTACATCATCTACAAGAGCATAGATATAACCCTGCGGATTTGTAATAGGTGAAGTCGCATCAATAGTAATAATCGGACTTCCATCTCCCATGTCCCAAGTATACACATCTGGTAAACCTAGAGAAGTATTATTGAAATCTAGCGGGAACGGATAACAAACAACATCCTGCGAAAGTGTGAATGCCGGTATTGGAATAGGATTAACGATTATCTCCTGCGAATAAAACTGAGTGCCACAAATATTCTCAACTGTCAAGGTTGGAACGTAAGTAATAACATCGGGGCCTGGCTGATATGTATAAACGCCTGGCTCTGCCACATTCGAGGTGTTCGGAACTAAATCATTTGAAGAGAACTCCCATGCATAGGTAACATACAAACCAGTTGAGGTATTATCAAATGTAACATCCAATGGTCCGCAACCACTTGGGTTGTAAGCCGTAGTGAAAGAAGACGTCGGCGGAGCAATCACCTCTACATCGAGATAGATTGTATCATCGCATCCAAATAAATTCTCTACCGCCAAACTAATCTGATGCATTCCCAATCCTGTTGGAACAATATTCGGAGTTTGACTTGTTGAAACCAATTGCCCATCATAATACCATTCATACAAATCAGCACCTGTAGATAAGTTTGAAATCGAAATAGGTGTGTTAATACAGGTCACATTCAACAAACTCGAAACCACTTGGAAATTCGCTACAGGTGTTGGATGCACGGTAACTGTGGTGTTATCTGTTGAAAAACATCCATGACTGTCTTCTATTTGGAAGACATAAGTAGTGGTATTGTCAGTATCTACAAATAAACTGGTTGTACTGTTTATTGAAAGCGCATTTCCTTGAACAAACCAGTCATACTGATAGGGTGCTAAACCTAAAGAACCAGCGCCTGTCAATGTTGTGTTTTGGTCCGAGCAAATCGTAACATCCGGTGAAGCCGAGGCAATTGGTTGCTCCCACGTACTCACCATTAAATTATCCGCAGCTTCACAACCATTCGCATCCACAACCTCAAAATCATAGGTCGTTGAATTCAATGGAGCAACGTTTAACGTCAACGGATTCGTTGAATTCGATGTTTGAAGTAGCGCTCCCCCTTGCAACCATGTCACACTATATGGTCCTACTCCACCAGCGGCCAATCCGGTTATGTCAATTGGAATTCCCGGGCATATGGTCGAATCAGGAGTAAGCGTTGCCGTGGGCAAGGCATTAACCGTTATTTGCATTTCATCCATGAACGTGCATCCGCCAACAATACCTGCGGTGTTCACTGTAAACGCATAAGTCAAATTATATACACCAGGACCATTTGGAATGAACTGATTATTCACCACGTTGTTTCCCGTCCAGATTCCACCAGCAGGGATACCAGCTAGTTGAATAATTGGACTCTGATCGCACACTTCAAAATCAACACCTGCATTAACAACGATATCGGTTACACTAACAGTCAACTGCGCTGTTCCAGAACAACCCGGATAAGGATCTGTTCCTGTCACGGTATAGGTAATGCTTGTTGCTGGCGTACTCGTAACTGGATTGCCAGTTATCTGGTTTAATCCTGTGCTTGGTGACCATGAATAATTGGTTGCACCGGATGCTGATAATACGGCTGAATTTCCTGCACAAATATTAACATCGCTTACGACAAGCACAGGGTCGGGCTGAACAGTAACGGTTAGGTCACTTGTTGAAGTACAACCGTTTGAATCCGTAATCTGTACGGCATATGGTTGCGTCACAATAGGACTCGCCTGGACGTTCTGTCCGATGGTATAATTCAACCCCGCATTAGACGGAGTCCACAAGTAGGTGTAACCAGTTCCACTGCCTGCTGAAGGAATTGCGTTTATTGGCAACATTCCACCAGGGCAAATGATTCCTCCTTGTACAGTAGCTATTGGAGTATCATACACAACAACCTGCTCGCTGTCTGTGGTGACACCACAAATATTTGTCACTGCGAGTTGCAAGGTATAAGTATTATCCGTTCCAAATTCTATGGTTGGATATGCACTCGAATCAAGTGTTCCATTTAAAAACTGAACAGAGGTCGATGCTGGTGAAATAGTCCATGCGTAATTCGTTACTTGGGATAAATTATTATCCAGGGCATAGGATGGTATCTGAACCACATAAGGCTCACAATGCGGAGGAACAACAGATAAGTTCAAATCTGGCAAATCCTGAATGGTCAAATTCATTGCATCTGTGCTCGTTCCACACTCGTTAATAATCGAAACTGACAAATTATAATTTCCAGCGGTAGCAAAACTAAAATCAGCATTATTCGAATTCAATGCACCTGCAACAAGATTCCAATTCGTTACTTGACTTCCACCAGTTAAACTCCAAGCATAACTGCTTATCACACCACCGCCATCATTGAATACCGGATTTTCATCTAAAGTGAAACCTTCCAAACATTGAGTTAGCGCATCAGCTGAAAGGGTAACTACAGGTGGCGCAACCACATGCACATTCGCATCAACGGTCGAAGATCCACAACCATTCACGGCAGTGAGTGCGTAATTATAGTCAACGTCTCCGGCGGTTCCCAGGGTGAATATTGCATTCAAGTCAGTTGAGGTAATCGCTCCTGGATTTACAATCCATGAATAAGATGTAATTGTGTTGTTATTAGCATTTATTAATGGAGCAGGATCAAAAGGATCACTGGTACACAATTGAAGATCGGGAACACTAATACTTGGAACACCTTGTGCTGTTAATGTGACATCACCCTCTGTGGTACCACAAAAATTATCCGCTGTTAAATGTAAATTATAAATCCCAGGCAACGTTGTTACAAGCGACGGGGTTAGCATGGTTGAATTCGAATTTGCAGCATAACTCCAACCTGTTGAAGGACCTGAGGTCACGGACCAATTCAAACCATTGGGTAAAATTGCACTTCCACCATCTTGAATCTGAACCTGCGGAGTTGATGTGAACGGTACACAATTCACTGCCAAAGGGGTAATGGTAATTGTTGGAGTTGTAATAATATTTATTGTCTGAGACTGTTCGGTAGTATCACAACTATTTATGGCTGCACATTTTACTATATAGCTTCCCTGCTGATTAAAGGTAATATTCGGATTCGAAGAGTTCGGGTTCTGAATCACGACTCCTGCGCTTGGCGTAACTACCCAAGCGTATGATTGAATAGTTGAACCGGCATTGTTAAATGTGAATCCTGGGGTATAAGTATAAGGCAAACAATGCGGAGTTGTATTTACAGGAGCAGCTATGATTGGAGCACCAAAGACTTGAACATTCGCTAAACCCGTTCCTGTTCCGCAACCGTTAACGGCAGATAATGTAATCGGATATGAACCATAAGAAGTAAATACGAATTCCGCAGTCGTGTCGGCAGCATTTCCTGATGAATAATTCCAACCCGATGTATTCGGAATAGAATAAGTTGTTGAAGTTACAGGGGAGTTATTCGGAATAATAGAAGGCGTTGGCGCGTAGTTTTGATCAACACAACCCGTTGGCGGTGTTGACATGGTAATACTCGGAATACCACTCGTCATAACAGGAATAGACAAGGCCTGAGTTCCACAACTATTAATTACCGTTAAGGTTAAATTGTAATTGCCAACCGCGTTCAATGTGACAGAAGGAGTCGCTGTATTTGCATTCGAAATCAAAGAAGTTCCAGAAACACCGCCAGATACGCTCCATGTATAAGATGTAATTGGACTTCCATAATCCACAACGGTCGCTTGCGGCTGAACGGTATAAGGTACACAATTTAAATTAGTCAATGGAGCAATAGATAATGTAGGCGATTGCCCTACAGCAATAATATTCGGAAGTGAAGTAGTTGCTCCACACTGATTGGTTGCAGTTAATGTCGCTGTGTACTGACCGCTGTTTACGAAGGAAAAATTCGTATTTAAATCTATTAATGAGCCATTAGCCAGATAATCTGTTCCTGCAGCTCCTCCCTGAATATTCCATTCGTATTGAGAAATTGTTCCTCCTCCATTGCCAATTACCATATTCGGAGCGGCTCCTAAACTATTCGGGTCGTATTCGAATTGCTCGCAACCTGTAACGTTTGATAAGGAAACCGAAGGCGAAGTCATCACGACAACCGGTAAAGTGGTAAACTGATTACCACAAGAACTGTTAACCGTCAGAACAACATTATACGTTCCTGCTTGAGCAAATGAATATTGTGGTGCGGCTTCTAAATTGGAAGCCCCGGTTAGTCCTATGCTCGTGCTGTTTGTTGGAGTATATGTCCAACTGTAAGAAGTAATGGTTGCCCCGTTGGAAGCAACATTAGCAGTGGGTGTGAATACAAAAGGACTTCCCGCATTCGCGCAAATTGCAGCCTGCTGAATCGGGGACAATTGAAGAGTCGGCGCACCATTGACAACAATTGTGGTTGAGGCAGTTTCTACCCCACAACTATTTCCTACAGTAAGGTTGACTATGTATGTATTCGGAATGCTAAAAGTAACGCTGGTATTCGATGCGTTCGGAGAACCCGTGAATGTGTATCCAACAGGATTGTTAGTCGGAGAAACACTCCACAAATAACTCGTTACTGGACTGTTGTTTCCATTAACACTGGAAGCTCCAAGTGGAACAGCCAAAGGAGCACAACCTGCGCTTAAAGCCGGCAGCGTTACTGTCGGTCTTCCTTTCACGGTAACAGTGGTGGTGTACACTACACTCGATGCACAGGCGTTTGACATGGTTAAACTCAATGTGTAAATTCCAGGAGTGAAGAACGTAAACTGAGGATCTGAAGTTGCTACATCTCCACTTAGAAAGTCCCATGTATTCAAACCACTCGGAACGGCTGTTCCCGAAGCATTGGTTACCGACCAGTTAAAAGTTGTTGGCAATCCATAGGTGGTATAAACAGGACTCGGATTATAATTGAAAGGAGCACAACCCGTGTTTGTGGTAGCTAAGCTTACCTCTGGTGCGCCATAAACGGTGATAACCTGTGTCTGAGAGAAGGCAGGACAACCAATGGCATTTTGAGCATTAAAATTAACACTATATGTTCCCGGTTGATTAAATGTAAATCCAGCACTTGGACTAGACAACGAACCAATAACAGACACTCCTGCGCTCGGAGTAACGCTCCACGTAGTGGAGCTTATTGGAGAACCTCCATTTCCGTTCGGCGAATTCAACGTTGCTCCTCCTGTGTAATTGACAGGTGCGCAATTAGAAGCAGGCACTGCCGGCAAGGTATATTGCGGAGAACCGTAAGTAGTAATGACTTGATTTATTGTGCTTGTGCCGCAAGCATTCGTTGCAGTTAACCCAATTGTATTATTCGGTCCAATATTTGAAATTGAGAATGTGGCATTCTGTGAATTTGCCTGTCCATTTAATGTAACGTTCGTCGAATTGAATGTCCATGCATAGTTCGTAACCTGCAATTGGTTGGCAGCAAATACAGGTGACGGGTTGTATAAAAACGCACCACCTGTGGCAACACATGTGTTTGTTGGAGGTGCAGCCAATGTAAAAGAAGGAGTTCCATTGACAGTAACTACAGTTGTTGATACTACAGGATTATTTGTACAGTTGTGAGATACAGAATAAACAACAGTATAGGTACCTGGCAGCAGGAACGTCACGTCGATGGCGCCGCTGTTCAAGGCACCACTGTTAATCTGCCAACCCGTGGCTGGTGTAATGGTATAACTGGGTTGTCCAACTATTGAAGAACCATTGGTTGTAACAGTTGCGCTAAATCCTTGACTCACCTCTGTGCACAAAGACAAAGTTGAAGGCAAATTCGCAATGACTGGCAACTGATTTGCTCCAATTTGAGTTGTAGCCGTAGTAGTGCCACAAACATTCGAAGCGGTATAGGTTATAGCATAATTTCCTGCTTGAGTCACTTCGAAACTCGCGTTTTGACTGGTTGAACTTGTTCCATTCTCAAACTGCAAGCTTGGTGCGCTATTCCATGTATATCCCGTAATTGTTGATCCATTGGCACCCACTGTTGGTGTAAAGGCTGCAGTAAATCCACTTCCTAAATCAAGACAATCATTTATTGCGCTCAGGCCTGAAATGAGCGGTGGACCTGCCACAGAAACCGTTTCAACATCAAAGTGTGATCCGCACTGATTGGTTGCAGTAAGTCTAATGTTAAATGTCCCTGGTGTCAGGAACGTGATTGTCGGCGCACCTGAATATTCTCCGATTATATTGTAATTCAATCCCGCTACTCCCGGAGAAATTTGCCATTGCAATCCATTCGATGGGCTAATCGTTCCATTTCCATTTAAAACAGAAACTTGAGAAAGTGTTGGCGTGAATGGGACACCAATACAAGTATTCGCGGGGAAATTAGCTAACGATACAGTAGGTATGGTTATAACGTTTACACCTTGATTTTCGATATCGGTTCCACATTGGTTAGATGCTGTGACTGAAATTTGATAAGCTCCAGATTGAGTGAAAGAAAAAGTCGGTTGCATGGAAGCTGATGTTCCTGACGAATAGGTGAATCCAGTATTCGGAACAACAGACCAAGAATAACTAGTAGGAGCACTTGTATTCGGAACCAAGTTTACTCCTGTTGTAACCAACAATGGAGTACAATTGGCAGAATTATTTACTGTGAAATTCGGCAGTGTAATATTCGGAGGACTCTGAACAGAAATGGGTTGACTTGCTGTAGTTGAACCACACTCATTCATCGCACTCAGCTGAACAGTATATTGACCAAAATTATTGAATGTGAATGTGGTATTCGCAGAGTTTAAACCTCCGTTAGCAGAATATCCTGTTGCACTTCCAATAACTGTCCAGTTCAAACTGTTCCCTAAATTTCCACCACCATTTAGGATTAAAGGATTTGGATCATAAACCCGAGGAGCACATTCTGTTCCAGTCGGATTCGCTAATGTCAGTATCGGTGGAGAAATAACAACAAAATTAACGGCGTCAGAAGAAGGTCCGCAGGCATTGGTCGCTTGCAATTGAACTTGATAAGTTCCTGCAGAATTGAATTGAACATTGGCACTCGGCGAAGTCGCGTTTCCACTTAAATAAGTAAAGCTCGGATTAATTCCTGAGGTTTGGGTAATTGTCCATTGATAGGCAGTTACCGGCTCTCCACCATCATCCACTACCCCAGTATTACCCGTTGCGTTCGCACCGTAAGTATAAACACCCGAACAATGAACTAAAGCCGTTGGTTCCGGCAAGGAAACTACCGGCGGTGTGCTTACGATAATATTATCGGAATATGTACTCGAACCGCAGGTGTTGGCCGCTGTTAAACTCAAAGAATAGCTGCCCGCTTCAGAGAAATTAAAGGTAGATGTTGAAAGGTTTGAACTTCCAGTGGCATAGACAAAGCCAGTATTCGGAGTAACACTCCAAGTAACATCGCCAGTTCCCGCTCCGGTTAAAGATTCAACTGGATTGACAATTGTTCCTGAACAAATTGTTGCATCTGCTATAGCAAAATTCACAACCGGTGCTGAATTTACCACAAATGAAGCTAAAGAAACAGCCGCTGGTGAACATGCATTCTGAACGGTTAATTGCACTTCATAACTGCCTGCAGTTGTAAATACAATCAATGGATTCGAAGAAGATGCATTACCTGTTTGGTAATAATAATTCACACCCGGTTGAATAACCGTTCCTTCCAATCTAACCACCCACGCATAACTCGAAATGACACCGCCGCCATTGTTCAAATTATAATTCGGGGTGTATGAAAATGGCGCACAGGTTGGAACAACGTTGCTCAAGGTTAAGGTCGGCGCCGATATAACATTGGCTGTTATCGCATCAGTTCCCGTTCCGCAACTATTGGTTCCCGATAATGAAAGGGTATAACTCCCTGGGGCTAGAGCATTAAATGTCGTTTGCGGACTATTCAGTGACCCAATGGCGGTTATTAATGAAGTCGCACTTGGATTTACCACCCAAGTGTATGCCGTAGCAGGAATTCCACCGTTGTCTACTAAAGCATTTGGGTTTAGCGCTACAGAGGTTCCTGTGAAACAAAGATTATTGATATCAGTCAATATTACCGAAGGTGCCTCTAAAATGGACACCTGCATATTTTCCGTGATTGGGCCACAAGAGGTATTTAATGCCAAGGTTACTGTGTATTGTCCGTGTTCGGTAAAGTTGAAAGTACCTGTTGAACTGTTTAAACCAGTACCCACCCATCCTGTCGATGGATTTACAGACCACTGATAACTGTTAATTGCTCCGCCGTTAAGAACCGTAGCAGCGGGAAGAACAACACTTCCGGCGCACTGTGAAACATTTGAAGGCAGGGTCAAACCAATTGCAGAACTTACAACCACTTGTTGGATATCATCATCAGAACCACAGGCATTGACTACAGTTAAACCTATGTTGTAACTACCCTGTGTGCCAAATTGCAAGCCAATGGTTGAACCACTGATACTTCCATTGGTTATGGTTACCCCGGAGGTTGGTAAACTCCACGCATAGGAAGTAATGGGAGCACCTTGATTTTGAATCGAAGCCGAGTTACCTGGAAAAGCCAAGTTTAACGTTGCGCATCCGGCAATATCAGGACCCAAATTTAAAATTGGATCATCGTGAATCGTAATTGGAGCTATATCAGAAAACTGCCCGCATGAATTGGTGATCTCAACCTTTATTTGATAATCCCCAGCTTGTAAAAAAGTTAGATTGAAATTGCCAGAATTTAGCGTTACTCCATTACCGAGGGCATAACCTGTCGATACTGGCGCGTTATTCATATCCAAAATACTCCATTCATAACCAGTCACCGGATTTCCTGGTGATTGAACTATCAAACTTGGTGTGAAATCCTCGTCAGCACAGATGGTCTCTGGCAAGTTCGAAATATCTACCAATGGTGATGCAAATACGATAAAGCTTTCTTGGTCCGTTCCCGTTCCGCACTGATTGGTTGCAGCATATTGCAAGGTGTAGTTTCCGGGTTGAGAGAAATTGAAAATGGCGTTGTTGTCTGTCAGCGCATTCGGTGTATTCCATCCTGACGTTTGAAGCATAGACCATGTTTGAGAAGATATCGTCCCCGCACCCTCAGAGACTGTAACTGTTGGATCTAGATTGAAAGGTGCACAAGCATCGTTTATCTCGGCAATCGTAATTGCTGGAAGCGTTGCTGAAATAACATTCGCTACCGTATTTCCCGTTCCGCAGGCATTCGTTGCACTAAAGGTTACTTGATAGGTATTCGGCAAAGATAAATTAATAGTAGGATTCAAAATCGTGCTTGCAGTGGTGAATGAAAATCCACTGTTCGGAAAAACACTCCATTGATAACTGCTTATGTTAACACCTCCTGAAGAAAGTATTACAGGATTTGGTTGATAATTCGTATTCGGTGGATTACATACCACTGCATCTGGAAGATCTAGTATTGGAACCGAATGAACCTCGAATAGGGTCTGATCGGTATGCGGACCGCAACCATTGGTAGCGGTCAAACTAATTGTATAATCGCCGGCAGTTAAAAACTGAAACGATGGATTTGCGGCAGTCAATGTCCCCGAAGAAATTTGCCAATCTGTCCCAAGTATGCCAGGAGAAACGGCCCACTGGTAAGAGGTAATTGGAGAGCTATTCGTAACAATGTTCGGTGAGCCCGAAGTCCCAGGATAGACAACAGGCGCACACGCCGGAGCGTGATCCTGAAGAGTAACTACAGGCAAGCCTTTTACATTTACAACTTGTGAAACAATTGTGGATCCGCATCCATTAACAACGGTGTATGAAACATTAAACTGACCTGGCTGTGTAAAATAAAAGGAACAATAAGTACTGTTCAAAGCTCCAGAAGCAACACTCCATCCGGTCGCTGGAGTTACCTGCCACAAATAAGATGTGATTATTCCACCACCATTGGTTACGACAGGAGCCGGATCATAGGTATATGGGGCACACCCACCGGCAGTGCTGGCAATAGTTGCCGTAGGTGCAACAGATACTTGAATGGTTTGAGGAAGTGAAGTCTTAGGGCCACAGTTACTCGTAACCGTTAAACTTATTGAATAAATTCCCTGAGCGGAAAAAGTAATCTGAGGAGACACTGTGGTCAGACCTGTGGCTGTCCAACCGGTTGCTGGCGTAATCTGCCAAGCGTAACCTGTAATGTTCGCTCCATTGTTTGCTATTAGCGCAGTTGGAGAAACTACACTCGGCGCACAAACAGCAGTTAATGGGTTAATGCTTATTGAAGGCTCTCCAGTGATTACAACGTTTACGCTGGTTGTGGTCGCCGGAGCACAAGCATTTTGAGCAGTGAGGGCAACAGTATACGTACCCGGCTGGTTGAATTGGAAAGTCGTATTCAGTGCGTTCAACGCGCCCGAAGGACTATAACCGTTTGCAGGAGTTCCAGCGGCAGGTGTTACCACCCATGTGTAAGAAGTAACCGGAGATCCGTTTGTGCTTATTGTGGGTGAAGGATTGTACACATAAGGCGTGCAGGTAGGAACCGGAGAAGCCAGCGTGACTGCTGGACTTCCATTTATGGTTTGAATAATATTATCTGTAGTCGAACCACACGCATTCGAAGCAGTCAGTGCAATTGTATATATTCCACTTTGAGTGAAGTTGAACGTTGGATTTGGCGATACAGAACTTAAGCTTCCTGATGTCAATACCCAACCTGTGCTTGGACTGACACTCCACGAAGTGCCCGTTAAACTCGAGTTATTTGAATTGACCGTAAAGGCTGCAGGTGTAAAAGAAAATGGTGCGCAATGCGTAGCATTTGGATCAGATAATGTGAATTGTGGGGTGCCAGATGTTAGGATGGTAATTGTATCGCCCGCATTTCCACAGCTATTAATAACGTTGTGTATAACAGTATATGAACCTGGAAGTAAAAAATTAATTACAGGGTTTGCTGAAGTTAAACTTCCTGAAGTAATTGACCAGTTAACTCCTTGCACGCCCGGTGTAATGGTCCAATTGTAACTGCTTATCGTTCCACCACCGTTGTTTACCAAAGGCAGCGGCGCATAGGTATATGGGACACAAGAAGGCGGCACAGAAGCCAATGAGACTGTTGGAGGCACAATGGCTGAAATATTTTGGGTTGCGGAAGTATTTCCACAATCATTGGTTGCAGTTAATGTAAGTGCATAGGTTCCACCAGTAGTAATTGAAACGTTGGTATTTGGTGAAAGACTGTTCGGCGCAATGCTAAAAGTAACGTTCTGTGATGGAATGGAAGTCCAAGCATAATTCGTTACTGGAGCAGTAGAACCGGTTGTTACAATGGGAACTATGCTCGTGGTGTACAGACCACTGACAATACATCCTGAAGTTAGAGCAGGTATTGTAACCAAAGGAGGTTGATTAACTGTAATGGCAATTCCATCAGACTGGCTTCCGCAAGCATTCGAAACAGATAAGGTCAGCACATAATTTCCCGCCTGAGTGAAATTGAATCCTGGAGATAAACTCGTTAGAGTTCCACTGGTTAAGGTATAACCTGAATTCGGACTCACACTCCACAAATAGTTCGGTGTTGATCCTCCTGTGTTTACAACTGGAGAATTCGCACCAGAGAATGCATATACGTATGGCGCACAACCCGAAGCATCTGTTCCAAGAGCGACAGAAGGAGGTGTATTCACAGTAATCTCTTGCTGTGTGGTTTCCTGCCCGCAGGCATTACTAACAGTTAATGAAACAGTATAAGTGCCTGCTACTGTAAATTGAAAAGCCGCCTGGGGTCCACTCATTGAACCTGAGGTTACTGTATATCCGCTGTTTGGAGTCACCAACCACTGATAAGAAGTTATAGCACTACCTCCATTGTTTATTGTTGCCGTTGGGTTGTAAGAAACAGGGGCACAAATCTGTGTATTATTCGGAGCACTCAGCGCAACGGTTGGTCTGCTTTGTATTACCACTGTATTCGTTGCAATATCCGGAGGTCCGCATTGATTAGCTGCAGAAAGTTGGATGGTATATGTCCCAGCCTGAGAAAAATAAAATTGCGGCTGGGCAGATGTGGAATTGGTTGAATTAAGATAAGTATAGGCCGCTCCTGGCAATACCGCTGCACCATTTTGCAATATTGTCCACTGGTATGCTAATCCTGTTCCCCCTCCGTTATTAACAATGACAACCGGGCTGATATTAATAGGTGAACAACCATCGGTGGTAGTAAATGAAACATCTGGTGGAGTAACCACAACAACTGTTGTTTGAGCCGGCGTGCTTCCACACGAATTGGTCACCAAAAGGTGAACAACATAAGTACCTGCAATTGTAAAACTAAAATTAGGCTGCGGCGATGTTAATGTTCCTTGGGTTAAGCTCCAACCAGTGCCTGCTGGAATTACAGCACCCTGAACATTGGTTACACTCCACAAATAAGAAGTAATTGGACTAGTTGGAGATGTTACAACTGTTGATGCTCCATTGTATATTAAGGGCGAGCAACTCGGGGGAATAGACGGTAAAGTCAATAAGGGCGGGCCGTTCACATTAATTATTTGTTGACCGGGAATTGATCCACACGAAGTGACCACATTCAATGAGACGGTATAAGTACCCTGTGCATTAAACTGAATTAATGGGTTAGCGCTATTCAACGTTCCTTGCAAGACAGTGTACCCTGAATTTGGACTAATTGCCCATGATAAATTTTGGATTGCTGCGCCATTGTTTTGAATTGTAACATTGGCAGCATCAAAAAGCACAGGAGCGCAATTGGATGTTGGAATACTTGGAAAAACAATGCTAGGTGGGGATTGAACAGCAAACGCAGTAGTCTGGGCAGTTGCACTTCCACATTGATTTGTTACAACCAACTGAATTTGGTATGTACCGGATGTATTAAATTGGAGGGTAGGCGAAATTGAATTCTGCCCCCCCGTTGTAAAAGCCCATGCAGCACCTGGATTCAATACAACTCCATTTTGCAAAACACTCCATTGATAAGATTGAATTGTCCCACCACCTTCCGTTACTGTCGGAGCCAAATTTGCCATATTCACAGAATATGGTGAACAACCAATATTTACTGTTGGCATAGTAACCGTGGGCAAGCCAACTACATTTATTGTATTGTTCGCATTCGTGGTACCACAGGAATTTGTAGCCGCCAATGCAACTGAGTAAGACCCTGGGTTCGATATTGAAATATTCGGAGTAGCGGAATTATCACTTCCAATGGCAGTTCCTGATAAAGGACTAATAGTCCAGTCGAAGAGCGTAATATTAGCTCCATTGTTCGAAACAGATACAGGTGGCAATCCACCACTGCCCGGATTATAAATAAACGGCGTTCCTGAAATTGCACATCCATTTGCAGCAGGTATTGAAACCAAGGGCGGGCCGATTATTTCAAAATTATCGGATAGCTGCGCTGAGCCACAAATATTTTGTACCGCCAAATTCATCACATAATTCCCTACGGTATTAAACGTTAGTTGAGGATTTGTAGAATTTGCATTGGTTCCGTTTGAAAATACCCAACCAGAAGTTGGCTGAACACTCCAATTGTATGTCAAATTGGTGGCTCCACCCGCATTAACTTGAGCTGTTGGATTTACAACAAATCCTGACGAAGTCGCATTTGTACAACCCGAAACTATATCTGTAATGCTAGTTAAAGTTGGTGGGACAACTACGGTAATAATTTGAGTGTCAAATGCAGGACCACAGACCGTTTGCATGGTAAATGTGACATTGTAAGGGCCTTGGTTGTTAAATTGAACTACAGGATTTAACGAAGTCGCATTGGTACCACTTAAAAAAGTATAGCCCGAAGAAGGACTTATTGTCCAAACATAATTTATTGTTCCTGAAATTTGGGAAGCATTTGTTGTTGGGGTGAAAGAGACTGTGTAGGGATTCGTTGCGGAACTACAACCTTGAGCATCGGCGGGCAATGCAACAGATGGAACAGGTAATACAATAACTGTTTGAGAGACTGGGAGTGCGGCTCCACAGACAGAATTAGATGCATTTAATGTTACTGTATAGGTGCCGGGAGTATTAAAAAGAATATTTGGATCCTCAGAGCTTGCCGTTGAATTATTTGCTGGATCAAAAGCCCAACCTGTTAGGGGGCTCACCGTCCAATTCCAAGTATTATTTCCACAATTTGTTTCTGCCGTGGTATTATTCATTGCAACACTCGTTCCTGGACAAACAGGGCTTGCCGCAGTGAAAGTCGGCTGAAGTGGACTCGTTATGCAGATGGTTTGAGAAAAATTACTTGGGGTGGCACAACCATTCTTGGCAATTAATCTTAAGGAATAGGTCCCAGGTGTTGAGAAGATTAGACCCAACTGTGGCGTTCCATTCGTCCAAGTGCTGTAATCCGTAGGATCTATACTGTTATTTCCCAGAGAACCTGAAGCTACTGAGTAAATTCCTGAATTCGGTGCAACCAAGACACCCGCAGAATTATAAACTTGCCAAATGTATCCATAGTTTTGGTTGCAATTAGCACCTGTTACTGTCTCTCCTGGGTTCGAAGTATTATTAAAAAGCACCGTTGACCCAACACAACCGCTTGGTGAACCAGTAAAATTAGCTGCTGGCGGAATAGACACTTGTAAATTAGAGGCACCCCCACTAGCCGAACCACATGGATTGGATGCTATCAATTGAGCTCCATATACATTGGGCAGTCCTCCAGAAGTATAACCACAAGAAGAATTTGAAAAGGTATGATTTATTACCGTAGGTATAGTCGATTGGGTAAAGGTCTGTGCTTGAGAGCCATCATTAAAGGTAAGTGTGTAATTTGTGCCAACAGGGTTGTTACTGAATCCTCCTAAAGTGATAGGCACAGTCAGAGGGCCGCACCCAGAGATATTTGCAGGAAAAGTAACAGTTGGATTCGCAGGAACAGACCCGACAAAAATTTGATACTCCTTCGTTATTGTGCAACCGGAAGATGTCGTTAGTGTATACACCAGGGTGTAATAACCTGCAGTGTAAGAATGTGCAATAGATTGCCAATCATCAATTACAGTTGTAACTTGATTCGAACCAGCAGTCCAAGAAACGGGTGGTGTCCCTTGAATAGTTGTAGTTCCATCACCCCAATTTATGGAATATGAGCTGATTTGGTTATTATATGTATCTGCTGAATTTTCAGAGAAAACAATAGTTCCTGAACTTGCCCCTCCTTCCAAACATTTTTTAAAAAGACCTAAAGCCGCGTCATAAGAGTTACTCGAAAGTGCCGGATTCACGGTTACTAAAGTAATGTTATCCGTCACGCTACACCCAGAAGCTG
>Ga0208483_1000030_pt1 | contig 29400 bp, 23 predicted proteins | sample LakMenE01Jun11ns_FD_150659 | JGI IMG/M metagenome (GOLD analysis project Ga0208483, IMG submission 150659) | Freshwater microbial communities from Lake Mendota, WI - 01JUN2011 deep hole epilimnion ns (SPAdes) | ecosystem: Environmental > Aquatic > Freshwater > Lake > Epilimnion/Euphotic zone ... | reverse complement strand
CGCGCATACGAACCACACGTTTCGCACGAAGGGCAATGTCCTCCTCATGCGTGACCAAAACTATGGTGTTCCCGGCTTGATGAATAATGTCTAACAACTGCATAATCTCTTCGCTTGTTTTGGTGTCGAGGTTTCCCGTGGGTTCGTCGGCCAAAATAATTGAAGGGTGATTTACAAGTGCCCTTGCTACAGCAACGCGCTGACGCTGTCCGCCTGATAGTTCGTTCGGTCTGTGTTTTATTCGATCGCCTAGTCCCACTTGTTCCAAGACCTCTTTGGCTTTCTTTAATCGTTCGGCTTCAGGAATGCCAGCGTAGACTAGGGGAAGAGCCACATTTTGCAGAGCTGTTAGTCGCGGAAGTAGGTTAAATGTTTGAAAGACAAAGCCAATTTCTTTGTTTCGAATGGCTGCCAATTCGCTGTCTGAAAGTTGAGCAACGTTTGGTCCATTCAAATAATACTCTCCGGAAGTGGGCGTGTCTAAACAGCCTATAATGTTCATGAGCGTGGACTTGCCGGAGCCTGACGGCCCCATTAGCGCTACGTACTCATTTTTTTCAATGCTAAGATTAATTCCATTGAGCGCACGCACGGTCTCTTCACCAATGGTGTAGAACCGGGTAAGATTTTCAATTCGAATGACTTCGTGCATGCGGCAAAACTAACTAGGATTTGTTATATTTGAAGAATAAACCTACCGAGGCAACTTCACATACCTGTATGTGGTCATTGGAAAGAAATCTTTATTGGAATGAAAAAAATACTATTTGTATTTGGTGTATTAATTAGTCAATTCGTGAGTTCGCAAATTGCCGTGACCTACGTGACGGCAGATCAGGCGGTTCAATCACTGTTGGGTCCTGGGGTTACCTATTCAAATGCTGTGTTCAACGGGTTGCCGTTACAATTGGGTCAGATGACCGGCAATACAGATCCTAACTTTCAAATTACTGAGGGTATTGTAATAGGTTGCTCTGATGTGCAAGAAGTTGTCCCCAATTTTTTCGGGACATTCCTAACACCCAATATCGCCGGTGACCCAGACTTATTAGCAGTAGCGAATTCTGTTCCTCCGTTGATAGGTCAATTTTTCACCGTTGGTTCAGTCAACAACATTGCTTCGCTTGAATTTGATTTCATAGCAGTAGGAGATAGTTTGAATTTCAATTATATTTTCGGATCAGATGAATATTTGCAATGGGTGAATAGTCAATTCAATGACGTGTTTGCATTCTTCTTAAGCGGTCCTGGAATCACGGGTTCATATGCAAGCCCAGCAGCTTTTCCGGGTGGGTCGGTGAATATTGCCATTGTTCCTGAGTCGGCACCACCTTTGCCAATAACCATTAGTTCGGTTAACAATGTGATAAACGCTCCTTATTACATTGACAATGGAGCCAATAGCATTCCTATAGGCTTGAATGGATTTACGGTGAAACTTGCTGCTCAATACGATTTGACTTGCGGTGAAACGTATCACATTCGTTTAGCGATTGCAAACGGATCTGATCAAGCGTTGAAGTCAGACGTAATTATTGAAGCTGGGTCATTTACCACAGGAACAGATAATGCAGGAATTTCTTCTAGTGTAGTAAATCCAGCTCCGAACCTTCCTCCGAATTCAGTTTTGGAAGGTTGCGTAAACGGACAAATTACATTCAACTTCCCGGATTGTTTAGCTCAAGGGGATACGGTGAATCTAATTTTTGGAGGAACTGCAACTTATTTAGAGGATTACCACACCAATGGTGTCACACAATTTGTAGTTGCTGATACAAGTTTTGTCATCGATATTATAACCATTCCAGATAATATTTTTGAGGGTACGGAAACAATTACCATTAGCTGCAGCTATTTGTGTGAAGGCGCTTGTGACTCTGTTTCAGTGAGCGCTTCGTTGGACTTACTCGATTATGCGGGTATGTTTGTTGCTCCAACCGAAGATACTTTGCTTTGCCCAGGAACTTCATTAATCGTTGATCCGGGATCGCAGGGTGGCTGGCCTCCATACATCTATTCTTGGTCGAATGGGCAGGCTGGACCCACTCAAACCTTTACGCAAGGATCGGCTGGAACGTATTCATACACATTCTCTGATTATTGTGGTTCTTCGTTTACAGATGACTTCACAATAACAGAACCGCCCGTCTTTGGATTTGCTGCAGCTCAAGATTTATGCGCAGGAATTGAATCGGAATTGTTGGTTTATGGCGGATTACAACCCTACGTTTATCAATACGATGCGTTGACAATGATATTAAACCCACAAACGAATACGATTACCGGAATAGCAGATGACGCTTCTGACGTTATAGTGACAGACGCATGCAATCAGCAGGGCATTATTCCATTTATAATTGCTGTTTGTGACACCCATGAGCCAAACTTATTGCTTGTCAATGAAGATGATTACGATAACGAGTTTTTCAGAATTCAGGGGCTTGAAAGTTTCCCAAACAGCCAAGTTCGAATTTATAACCGTTGGGGAACGTTAATCTACGAATCGTTGAACTACAGCAATCTTACTCCTTGGGACGCTACAGATGCTGAAGATGGCGTGTATTTCTGGGTGTTCAATCGTTCAGACGGAATTAGCAGAGAGGGTTATGTTCATGTGATGCATAAGAAGCCTTAAAAGAAAGTATTTGACGAAAAACCTCAGAGAAATCTGAGGTTTTTTATTTTAAGTCTTTTCATTGTACAACTTTTGCATGTGTTTTAGTGTCAAGTACTTATAAACCAGACTATGAAAAATTTAAATTTAGGATTGATTGTCGCTTTTTTTATCAGTCAAATTTCTGTTCATGGGCAATTAACTGTGGATTCTTCTCAGCCGATAAATTTGGTTATTCAGAATTTGCTCGGTCCGAATGTTCAATTCAGTAATGTGACTTTTAGCGGTGGCGCTGATCAAATTGGATTATTCAATTCGACTACTAGTAACTTGCCTTTTCCAACTGGAGTAATTATGGGTACGGGAGGTATTTCGAATGCTATTGGTCCGAACAACTCGGGCAGCAGCTCCGTTACAGGTGGTAATTTCGGGGCAACAGATGTTGACTTAAACACCTTGGACGGTTTAATTCACAACGATGCGGCAATATTGGAGTTTGATTTTGTTGCAACAGGAACATCGATTTCATTTGATTATGTTTTTGCTTCTGAAGAATATCCGGAATATTCTGGCGCAGGTTCGTGTGGCGACGTGAGTGACGTCTTCGGCTTTTTTCTTTCAGGTCCCGGAATTGCGGGCCCATTCGGTAATGCTGCAGATAATATTGCGCTGATTCCAGGGACTACCCAGTTCGTTTCCATCAATAACTTGAATGCCGGTTGCGACGGTTTAGCTGTTCCTGGTGGAGCTAATTGTAACTATTGCCAATATTACATTAACAACGGAAATGGTCTTACCGCTCCTTTCAATACAGACCCCAACTATATTCAGTACGACGGATTGACTGTTGTCCTTACCGCTGTATACGAGAACTTGGAATGTGGACAGACTTATCACATTAAGTTGGCCATTGCCGATGTATCTGACACTGCTTTTGACTCTGCCGTTTTCTTGAAAGAAGGTAGTTTTAATGTAGGTGGAAGTTTAATTGAATCCGTTGCCGTGACCAACCCGGGTATTAGTCCGATCCCTGGATTTCCTGCCAATTCTATTTTGGAAGGAGAAGGATGTTACAACGGTCAATTCGTGATTACACCGCCGCCATGTCTTTTAGAGAACGATACCATTCAATTGATATTCTCTGGAACAGCAACGTTTAATGAAGATTACAATACAAACGGAGTAACTGAAATTATTTTGTTTCCTGGAGTTTCAGACACCTTGTTTGTGAACGGAATAATTGATAATCTTGTTGAGGGAACTCAAACCGTGACTTTTGGAAATATAACTGCCGGATATGAAACCATTGAAATAGGTTTTATCTATTTTAATCCAACAACTCAGTTACAAGATACCGCTACTGCGTTCTTGAATCTTGTGGATTATGTTCCAACCGAATTGTCTCCTGTTACAGATATTTTGAATCTTTGTCCAAATGCTTCTGTCCCTGTTAATGCGGTACCATTAATTTCAAATGGCGTTCCTAATTACCTATTCAATTGGCAAGATGCTTCGGGTGCAACAATTGGAACAAATCCAACGCAAATATTTTCAGTCGGCAGCGCGGGGAATTATGAATTAACCATTACCGATTTTTGTGGGAATTCAGACTCTTCTTTATTTTTGATTACCGAGCCCCCTGCAATTGTTTTCGCAGGTCCTCAAGACTTGTGCACGGGTATTGATTCTGAAGTTTTGGTTTCAGGCGGTCTCGAGCCGTATGTTATTGCACCATCAAATCCGGCAGCCTTCTTTGTGAATGTTATCACCAATTCGGTCTTCGGCACTGTTGGAGGTAGTTATGATGTTTCTGTTACAGACGAATGCAACCAATTGGGTATTGTCCCATTTATTTTGACTGTTTGCGATACGGAAGAACCTAATGTTTTCACTCCGAATGGGGATGAAATTAACGATGTTTTTGAAATAAGTGGTTTGGAAAGTTTCCCCGGAAGTCAACTACGAATTTTTAATAGATGGGGAACTATGGTTTTCGAATCATTGGATTACACCAATACTCCCCGCTTATCAACGGTTTTGAATGAAATGGTATCACCTTGGGATGCTGCAGAAGTTGAGGAAGGCGTTTACTTCTGGATCTTCAATCGTTCAGACGGAATTAGCCGAGAAGGATATGTTCACGTAATGCACAAGAAACCTTAAGAATAATTAAGCACTAGATAAGTGTAACCCCAGACATTGTTTGGGGTTTTTCTATTCCCAAAAGTGTAAGCACAGTAGGAGCCACGTCTGCCAATTTTCCGTTGTTCACTTTTGTGATTTCTTTGTCTACAATCCACACGGGAACGGGGTTCGTGGTGTGTGCTGTATTCGGAGAACCGTCTTCGTTTACCGCGCAGTCTGCGTTCCCGTGATCGGCAATTACAATTAAAGAATAACCCAATTCAATGGCTGTCTCAGCAACTTGCTTTAAGCAAGCATCTGTTGTTTCAATGGCTTTCACAATAGCTTCATAAACGCCTGTATGTCCAACCATATCTGGATTAGCGAAATTCAAACAGAAAAAATCAGGAGTTTTTTCTTGAAGAAATTGAACGCAAGAAGAAGCAATTTCTTTCGCACTCATTTCGGGTTGAAGGTCATAGGTTGTCACCTTCGGTGAAGGAACCATGAGTCTGCTTTCCCCTTCAAACGGCTCTTCTCTTCCGCCATTGAAAAAGAAAGTGACATGCGGATATTTCTCAGTCTCTGCAATACGCAATTGCGTTTTGTTTGCGGAAGACAATGTTTCTCCAAGGGTGTCTATGAGGTTGTCTTTTTCAAAAAGAATATGCACGTTTTGAAATGAATCGTCGTAACGCGTCATGGTCACATAATAAAGCGGAAGCTTCTTCATTCCGAATTCTGGAAAATTTTGTTGGTGAAGCGCCATGGTAATTTCACGGCAACGATCGGTTCTAAAGTTGAAGCAAATAACTATATCGCCTTCTTCAATGCCTTGATAGTTTCCTTCAATTTGAATGGGTTCAATGAATTCATCGGTAACACCATTCACGTAAGATTGCGCAACGGCTAGTGATGCTGAAGGACTTTTTTCGTGAGAACCATTCACGAACAAGTCATACGCTTTTTTCACTCGCTCCCAGCGTTTGTCGCGATCCATGGCGAAGTACCTTCCAATCACACTCGCAATTTTAGCTTGCGTTCCTTCTAAGTGATTTTCTAAATCTTCAATAAATCCCTCGCCGCTTTTCGGATCGCAGTCTCTTCCATCTGTAATGGCGTGAATAAAGACTTTGGAAAGTTCTTGCTCCTCGCAAATGTCAACTAGTGCTTTCAAATGGTTAATGTGCGAGTGTACGCCACCGTCTGAAACGAGCCCAATAAAGTGAACGTTTTTATTTTCTTTTTTTGCATGTTGAAGGGCAGTTAAAAGCACTTCGTTTTTGTGCAATTCATTGTTGCGAATGCTCAGGTGAATTTTCACAAGATCTTGATAAACGACTCTTCCCGCGCCAATATTCATATGTCCCACCTCGCTGTTTCCCATTTGTCCTTCAGGAAGACCAACGAACTCTCCGTCTGTTCGAAGAGTTGCATGTGCTGCTGTATTATTTAAGTGATGGGTGAAGGGTGTTTGCGCGCTAAGTATAGCATTTGAGTGATCGTTCTTTCCAATGCCCCATCCGTCTAAAATAATGAGTCCAACTTTTTTTGTCATTTTGAAAATGTAATTTGAAAGCGACTTCCACGAGGGGAGTTGTCGCCAATGGTAATTTCTGCCTTGTGTGCTTTACAAATTTCCTTCACGATATAAAGTCCCAATCCTGTTCCCTTTTGCGAGCGTGTTTCTTCGTTACCCACTCTGTGGAATTTTTCAAAAATAGATTTTCGTTCTTCAATGGGAATGCCTATTCCAAGGTCGGATATTTCCAAGAGAATTATGTGTTCACTTGCCTTTAATGTAACCGAGATTGGCTCGGGAACAGGTGAGTATTTATTAGCGTTTTCAAGTAGGTTGAAAAGCAAGCTCACCAACATATTTTCCTCTGCTTCAAGTTCAATGTTCGACTGAATGTTCGAGTTAACAGTTCGCTCATGGAAGAGTTGTTGGAATCGTTTGATTTGTGTTTCAACGAGTGCGGATAAGTCTGTTTTTTGCCAATTTCCAAGGACAGTGTTTTGTTCAAATTGTGTAGCCAACAAGATGTTATTCACCAACGTTTCAAGACGATTCGATTCTGTAATGATATCTGCGCACAAGTCTTGCGATTGTTCTTCCGTGAGTTTTCGATTTTTTAGTGTTTGAGTATTCAAACGAATGGCGGCAATCGGAGTCTTCAATTCGTGCGTAACTGCAAGAAGAAAATTCTTTTCTTTTTGTGCACGTTTCAAATCTTGCCAAACGTTTTTCTTAATCCACCAAATCCCCAAAAACAAGAGCAGAAGAAAAACGCCGCCTTCGCCTACGATCATAAATATTTTATTTCGAAGGGCATTGGCAGGAAGAGCAGCTCCCTCGGCTTTGAGGTGTTCCAAATAAGCACATTGTAGGCGATACAATTGCCATCCCCACCAAACCAATTGAAAAACGAGATAGGCAGCCATGAGGTAAAGTACCCCGAGCAACCGGCGCTTATTTCGGATCGATTTCATACTGCAAAAGTACGCTGCTATTCCGATTTCGGATTAGAAACAAGTGATGTTTGAAATTTTATCTTTTAATGACCTATGATTGGAAAAGTAGGTGCAATTTTGCACTATGAGAATTTTGCGCATGGCCTTATTGCTTTTGGTCGTTTCTATGCAGATGCATAGATCTAGTGCGCAGCGTGTAGGGGTTGTTCTAAGTGGAGGTGGGGCAACGGCTATGGCTCATATTGGATTCCTTCGCGCGTTGGAAGAGAACAATGTACCTATCGATTATATCTGCGGGACAAGCATGGGTGCTGTCATCGCCTCTTTTTATGCGGCAGGTTATTCAACCCGACAAATGGATTCATTGTGCAGAACGCCAGAGTTCATGATGTTGTCTGAAGGAGAGGATCTGCCCATTGATATGCAGTTTTATTATTTGAAGTCAGAGCCCAATGCTTCCATGGTCAGCTTGAAATATTCCGGTGGAGACAATATTTCGAATACCCTTCCAACTAATTTAATTAACCCAGCTTTGATGGATTGGGTTCATATGAAATTGTTGAGTGCGGCTAGTGAAGCTGCTCGACAAAATTTCGATAGTTTGTTCATACCGTTTCGCTGTGTTGCTGCCGATGTGAAAGACAAAAAGGAAGTCATTTTCAAATCGGGTTCGTTGAATGAAGCTATTCGGGCATCTTGTACCTATCCTTTTTACATTCCTCCAAGAAGAGTTGATGGGAAATTACTTTACGACGGGGGTATTTATAATAACTTCCCAATGGATGTGATGTACCGCGATTTTCATCCAGATGTTATTTTGGGCTGCAATGTTTCAGGTGCTCCTGCAGATCCGAAAGAGAATAACTTGATGTCTCAATTGGAGGCAATGATTGTTTCTCAGAAAGAGTTTTTTATTCCATGCGAAGAAGTCTTTATTGTACAACCCAACAGCAGCAGCACAGGTACCTTCGAGTTTTCGAATGCCAGGGCGGCAATAGATTCTGGTTACGTTGCAACAATGCGATCGCTTCCTCAAATAAAGAAATTGATTGAAAGAGAAGTTTCGACAAAAGAATTATGGAATAAGCGAGAAAGATTTAGGGTGAAATGCGCTCCGCTGGTAATAGACGAAGTTCGTTTAAAGGGCTTGCCTAAAGGACAAACACAATATGTTCGTGAACTTTTAGGAAGGAAAGAAAGTGCTATTTCATTGAACGATTTGCAGCGGACTTATTTTCGTGTGTTGGCAGATGGAAGCATAAAATCGGTGTATCCGAAAATGTTCTTCAAACCGGAAACTGGGAAGTACGTTTTGGATTTGAGCGTGCAGCGTGAGAAAGATTTGACTGTTGCATTTGGCGGGAACTTTAGTTCGCGATCAATCAATACGGCTTACGTTGGATTGCGATATAACTTATTTGGAAGAGTAAACACCGTGCTTGAGGCTAACAGTTACTTCGGTAGGTATTATGCCTCCGTTCAAGCTAAGGCTCGTTCGAAAATTATGTTGTTCAATTTGCCCGTCGCCTTTGAAGTTTCGTTCACTCGGAATCGTTGGGATTATTACAAGAGTTTGACAACCTTTTTTGAAGATGTTAAGCCGTCATATGTTTTATTGAATGAGCGGTTTGGCGAAGCGAGTTGGATTTTGCCCGCGGGAAGGAAGGCGAAGTTTAAAATAGATGCGATTTACACGCATCAAAACGACAGTTATTATCAGACGAAGAATTTTTTAAGTATTGATACTGCAGATGTCACCGAGTTCAATGCGAAAATGGTCCGTTTCAATTATGTTAGAAGTACATTGAATCGAATTCAATACGCATCTTCAGGCTCGCAAATAAAAGTTGTTGGAAAGGGTGTTAGTGGAAATGAATATACCATCCCTGGTAGCACAAGTAACAATAGAGATACATTAACAAACGGTCATTCATGGATGCAGATGCGCGTGTATTATGAGAATTATGTCATTGACCAACCTCGATTTTCCTTCGGGCTAAAAGCTGAAGTGCTGTGGTCTGGGCAAAAAGATTTTCAGAATGCGACTGTCACATCAATCATGAGTCCTACGCCAAGTTTCTTCCCTGAATTCAAAACCTTCTATATGCCGGTCTATAGAGGAACTTCTTTTTTTACTGTAGGAATCTCTCCGGTGTTGCACCTTACTAAAAATGTTGATTTGCGGGCTGATGTCTATGCTTATCAGCCATTTCAAGCCACGGCAGTTCCTTCATCTGATATTTACAGGACTTATACATTGGGAAGTGGAACGGTGGTTTACCATTCTCCAATTGGTCCAGTGAGTTTGTCTGCGAATTATTACGAGCAAAAGGAGAATCCGTGGAGCATACTTTTCAACCTTGGTTTTATTATATCGAACCCCTCACCAAGAGATTAATTCAAAGGGTTCTCCCTACTTTTGTATTTGATAGAATTTTATGAAGAAAATTAAATTTGCTGTTATTGGTGCAGGTCACATTGGTAAGCGTCATGCTGAAATGGTTCAACGCAATGAACAAACGGAGCTGTCTGCGATGTGCGATGTTCGTTCGCGAGAAGAATGTGGCGTAGGCGAAGACATTCCTTTTTATCATTCTCCGGAAGATATGCTAACCAATGAAGACATCGATGTGGTGTGCATTTGCACGCCTAACGGTCTTCATGCGCAACATGCATTGCTCGCGTTGAAAGCAGGAAAACATGTGGTGGTTGAAAAGCCGATGGCATTGAATAAGGCCGATGGAGAAAAAGTTATTTTTGAGGCACTTCGAGCAAACAAGCAGGTCTTCTGTGTAATGCAAAACAGATACAGTCCGCCAAGCGTATGGATGAAAGAGTTAGTTCAATCGGGAGTGTTAGGGAAAATTTATATGGTGAACATTGATCTTTTTTGGAACCGCGATGATCGCTATTACAAAAAGGGTGGTTGGAAAGGTACCAAGAATCTCGATGGCGGCACCTTGTTCACTCAGTTTTCGCATTTCATTGACATTATGTATTGGTTATTCGGCGACATTGATAATATTCAAACGCGACTACACGATTTCAATCACACGCATTCCACAGAATTTGAAGATTCTGGAATTGTTATGTTTGATTTGGTTGAAGGAGGTATAGGGTCGATAAATTTTTCAACGGCAGTGAGTGGTGTGAACTACGAGAGTAGCTTAACGGTAGTTGCTGAAAAGGGAACGGTGAAAATAGGAGGGCAGTACATGAACGAAGTGGCTTATTGTCAAATAGAAAATTACACCATGCCCGCTTTGGCTGAAGGAAATCCGGCAAATGATTACGGTCATTATAAAGGAAGCGCAGCGAACCACGTTTATATTATTCAAAACGTTGTTGAAGCCATTAGCGGCGTGTCGAACATTACGACCAACGCTTTGGAAGGACTGAAAGTGGTTGAAATTATTGAGCGAATTTATTCTGCTGCGAAGACCAACAGTTAATTCATTTCATGAAATACAGAGTATCTGAGTCGTTCACCAAATTCATGCGCGCTGAATACATTCGCAATGTATTCACGTTGATGGCTGGTACTGTGATTGGGCAGGCGTTGGTATTCATTTTAGCGCCAGTTATTACGCGTCTATTCACTCCGGAAGATTTCACTCTTCTAGAACAATACACCATGATTGTAACCGTGCTTTCTGTTGTCGTAACAGGAAAGTACGAATTCGCAATTATGCATCCGAAAGATCAGAACGATGCGCGTCACATTGCAGGTTTAGCCCTGAAAGTAGCCTTTTACTCCTGTGTTGTTCTCTCCCTATTCTTTTTGTTTTTAGCAAAAGAAGTTTCATATTGGCTAATGAATGAGCCCATACGTATTTACTTGTGGACCATTCCAATTGTCTTGTTTTTCACAGCTGTGTTTAATGTGTTCAATTATTGGTTTTCACGATTGAAACAATATAAAGTTGCCGCCAACTCGAAAGTGTTGTCTGCAGTGTCTTCAGAGCCAATAAAAATTGCAACCGGTTATGGGGCTTGGGGTCCTTCGGGATTGGTTTTTTCTACTGTCACCGGTTCGATTGCTGCAGGTGTATATGCGTTTTGGAAATTTTTGAAGTCGGAACCGGAAGGATTAAAAAATCTTTCCAATGAGCGCATGAAGGCCTTGGCTGTGCTTCACAAAGACTACCCCATGTTTAGTATTTGGGGAAGTGTGCTGAATAGGTTAGCGCAATGGGCCCACGTTGGAATCTTCACGTTGTATTACGGATTAGTTGCTGTTGGATTCATGGCGTTGTGCAGAAGAATTTTCATGGCTCCGTTGAATGTGGTTAGCAACTCCTATTCGCAAGTATTTTTTCAACGTATTTCTGAAATTGAAGATCCAAAGGAATTGCGCGCTTTGTATTACAAGGTGCTCCTTCGTTTTTTAATTGCTGCAGCAGGAATGGTTTTCATTGTTCAAATGCTCCCAAGCAATACCATGGGATTTATTTTCGGAGACGCTTGGGGAAGTTCATTTCTGTATCTGAAGTATTTAATTTATTGGTTCGCCCTGAATTTTGTAACGTCTTCTTTGGCCTTTATTACTTATCGCATTAATATGCAACGTGTGGGTTTATTCCTTGACGCACTTCATTTCGTTTTGGCCATAGCCGCTGTTTATTTGGCTCACCATTGGGGAATGAATGAATTAGAAGCCACGAAGTTCTTGGTGATCTCGAAGGTTATTTATTTTTCATTCAATATTCTTGTTGTATTATTCTTTTTGGAACGTTACACACGAAAGAATCACGAGCAAGTATGAAAATAATTTCGTTGCTCGTTACGAATTTTAAAAACGACAATCGTGTTTATCGAATGGCCAAGAGCCTTTCGACGAATGGATATTTCACAACGGTTGTTGCCTGGAAGAAAGGCGATGTGCTGGCTCAAGAGAATTTCAATGGAGTGGAAGTGGAGAGGGTCACAGTGAAGTCGGATCGTTGGAAGCGAATGAATATTTTTCTAGGCGCCATTCAGTATTTTGAATTTGCATTTCGGGCTATTCGAAAATATCGAAAGGTAGATATTTGGCATTGCAACGATTATGAAGCTTTTGTGATTGGAATTCTTGCCAAAATTTCTCGTCCGAAATTGAAATTGGTTTACGATTGCCACGAGCTCGAATCGCACCGAAATGGGAAGGGTGCTTTCATGCGCTACGCCATTCGAACCCTTGAGAAATTATTTATTCCTTGGGCCGAGCTGGTTATTACGGTGAGCCCCTCTATTCAGGAATTCTACAAGAAAAAATATAGTTTACCTTTTGTTGCGCTCATTCGAAATCTTCCGAATGAAATGCAGGTTGTGCATTCAAATACGCTTCGAGAAAAATTGGGATTGGAAAAAAGTCAAATGGTATTTCTTTATCAAGGAATGTTAGCGAAGGGAAGAGGGATTGAAGTATTATTGAATGCGTTCGAGGCAAGACAAACAGCTGAAGCAGTTATCGTATTTATGGGATTCGGTGCATTGAAAGAACAGATTGAATTATATGCGGCGCGAAGTGAAAGTATATTCTTTGTCCCTGCGGTTTCTTACGCTGAAATTCCGCTGTATACGGGCAGTGCCGACGTTGGAGTTAATTCAGTTGAGCCCACCTGTTTGAGTTATAAATTTTCTCTTCCGAATAAATTATTCGAATACATTCAATCGGAGATTCCGGTACTAACCAATCCACTTCCCGATTGCGCTGCTTTGGTGAATGAATATAAAGTTGGAAGGGTTATCCCAACCTGGAATGTTGATTCCATCAATGAAGTTGTAAATGATGTGTTGAAGGAAGACTTAAGTGTTTATATCCCGCATTTGAAAGCGGCCAAGAAAATTTTGAATTGGGAAGTCGAGGAACAAGTCTTAATTTCAGCGTATAAAACAATTCCGAATGCAAGCAGTCATTGAACCGTCGTCTTCAGCTTTAGTTCAATGGGAGAAGAAAGGATTTCCTGTTTTTCTGCGCGAGGCTTTTGGCTCAGAGTTGCGGGTCTTGCAATTTAAGGAAGACGCTGAGGTGGTTGCGGTAATGTGGGTGTGGGAGTCTGGAAAACAGGTCTTGAACAGTCTAATTACTCCGCCTTTCCTTCCGAATTGTTGGTTAACTTTTTTGAACGAATACGATAAGCCAGCTACCAGGCACGCGAAAGAAAAGGAAGTTTTGAAGGCTTTGCTTTCTTTTGTGGGAAGCGGGAAGTGGGGGTATTGGAAGTTCGACTTTCCTGTTGAGTATACAGATTTTCAGGAAGCCATTTGGAAGGGTACTCTTCCGAAAACAAAGTATACATATCGCATTTTAGATTTGAATAATTGGGAAGAGAGGATAGATTCTAAACTTCGAAACAAGTTGAAACGGTCATCTGATTTTTCGTTTGAAGTTCGTCCGTTTAATGAAAACGAATTGAGCTTGTTTATGAATTCCATTTCTTCGAAAGGAGTGGCTCATGAACAGCTTTTGTCTAAGTTCAACGCATTGAATTCTGTGTCTGCTTTTACAGTTATTGCTGAAGGTGGAGAGTACCAGGCGTTCTGTGCAATTGCAGACGGGGTTTGTTACTATTTGGTTTCAAGTAATGCGAAGAACGACAATGCCCTTTCGGCATGTGGTGTAAAATTTTGTCTTCAAGAAAGTATACGAAGAGGTTGCAGAGCTTTCGATTTTGAGGGGTCTATGATACCGGAAATAGAAGTGTTTTTCAGGTCATTCGGTGGTGATCTACTTCCTTACTTCTCAATTGAAGGTGGAAGGGGAATAGTATACTCCCTTCGGAGATTGATCAAATAAAAAAAGCCATCCGAAGATGGCTTTTCATTCCATATTAAAAAAGATTAATTCGCGTACTGCGAATAAGTCACTTGGTATTCTTTGTCATCCATAAACCATTCTTTCCCTAGGTTCAACCAAATTTTTGCCTGTGCGGAATTACCTTCCGTATATAATTTTTCTGCGTAAGCAATGATAGCGTTCTTCAGTAAATCTTTTTGACCTTGAATTTCAACAGAACATGTTTTGCCGGAAAGTAAAGTCTGAGCGGTTTTAAGTGCACTTTCTGCTTCCTTTTTTTGTTTTGAAAATTCGAATGAAACCCCCATCATTATCCACGCTCCTGCGTCATTAGGATCCCAATCGGTAAGATAGTCATAGTATGCTTTGCTTTGAGAGTACTTTTTATTGTCCATACTCAACTCAGCTTCAGCAATGGCTTTGTTTCTTAATTCTGTGAAATAATCCTCATGCTCAGCATAGAACTTTCTTTCTTTATCCTTAGCAATATACTTTGAAGCATATTTAAAAGAATCTTTAGCTGCTCTGTCATATTTCTCCTTGAACTCGTCTCGCTTAGACATTTCAAAATAGCAGCGGCTCATAAAAAGGTAAGGTAGTGCATCCTTCTTTGTTTTATCATTAAGTGTGTATTTCTCTGCTTTGTACAGACACTTTTCAAACTTCTCGTCCACAAACATGGCCAATAAATCAGGATAGGTGTTTGTTTCTTGAGCAACGCTTTTTAGTGAACCTAGAATTAAGAATAAAAAAAGTAGTTTTTTCATAGTGATTTTTTTTGGTGCAAGCCAAATACAATGCCTAATGTACGAATAGAATTATAAACCCACAAAATCATAAGCCAAATTGCCTTTTAAACGGTAATTTGTCTGCAATCCTTGTGAGAAAAAATACTTATCTACCCTATCTTCGCAACCATTGGAATTGAAAAACATGAAGTTGAAAAATATCGTTTTAGTAGTTGCCCTATTTACCGGGCTAATGGTGCAGGCGCAAGATTGCACTATCCGAGGATTTGTCAAAAGCAAGGAAAAGGGGGAGCCTATATTAATGGCCTTAGTAGCCCTTGATGGTACAACCTCAGGTACCAATACCGACGAGAATGGTTACTTCAGTTTAACGAAATTACAACCGGGAACGTATGTGTTATTTGTTAAAGTAATAAACTTCAATGAATACAGAGACACTCTGACGGTGAAGCAGGGGCAGTTGATTTCAACCAATATTCTTTTGGAGTCTGGTTCAAACATGATGGGTGTTTTAGAGATTAGCGACCAACGTTCCGAGCAAATTAACAATGTGAATATTTCCTCCGAGACGTTGCGTCCAAAGGATTTTAAGCGCGTTCCTTCATTCGGTGGACAAACAGATATTGTTCAAGTCTTAACCACACTTCCAGGTTTCATATCTACCGGCGACCAGGGTGGGCAAGTCTTTGTTCGAGGGGGAAGTCCCGTGCAAAATAAAGTTGTGCTAGACGGAATGATCGTCTACAATCCGTTTCACAGTATTGGATTGTTCTCAGTATTCGACACAGATATTATTTCGAATGCCGATGTTTATACTGGAGGATTCGGAGCTCAATTTGGAGGAAGAATTTCTTCTGTTATTGATATTACAACGCGTGATGGAAATAAGAAAGGTCACGATGGAAAAATTGGCTTTAGTCCCTTTGGCGGAAAGGTTCAATTGGAAGGTCCTTTGAAAAAGTTATCTAAGAATGGAAGTGGCATTTCTTATATTTTAAGTGCAAAGAACAGCTACTTAGACAAGACCTCCCCTCAGGTATATCCATTCGTGAACAACGGAGACGGATTGCCTTTTAGTTATACCGATCTCTATGGAAAATTATCTTTCGGTGGTTCGAACGGAAGTAAATTTAATTTATTCGGATTTTCATTCGACGATAAGGTAACAAAATACCAGGCTCTCTCTAATTTGAATTGGAAGAACGTCGGTGCTGGTGGAAACTTTGTGGTTGTTCCGACAAGTTCGCCGGTTCTGATTAACGGAAACTTCGCATGGAGTAAATACAATATCTTACTTCAAGAAGAGTCTGTTGCCGATCGCAAGAGCGGAATTACTTCGTTCAATTTCGGATTGGATTTCAATTACAGTTTGGGTAAAGACGCGATTAAGTATGGTGTGGAAGTCGTAGGCTTCTCGACGAGCTACAACACGTTTAATCCGTTAGGGGTGAGAATTGATTTGGAGCAAAATACTACGGAGTTAAATGGATTCATTTCATACAAAATCAATAGAAGGAAACTTATTATAGAGCCGGGTTTCCGTTTGCAATATTACAGTTCTCTTTCGACTGTTTCTCCCGAGCCTCGAATTGGAATGAAGTACAAAATGTCTGAGCGTTTGCGTTTGAAAACAGCGGCAGGACTGTATTCGCAAAATCTTATGGCTACGAATAGCGATAGGGATATTGTGAATTTATTTTATGGTTTTTTAGCGAGTCCAGATGAAATTCAAAACACCGTGACCCGTCCAGATGGAACCACACGAGACGTTTCAAATTCGCTGCAAAAAGCGTCTCACCTTATTGTAGGATTTGAATTTGACATTACGGAAGAATTGAATTTGAATGTTGAAGGATATTACAGAAACTTCAAGCAAGTGACCAATACCAATCGCAATAAGATATTTCCAGACGATGCAGACAATCAAGACAAGCCAGAACTATTGCGCAAAGATTTTATCATTGAAAGCGGATTTGCGAAAGGGGTAGATGTTGTTTTGAAATACGCTACAAAGCATTCCAATGTGAATGTCGTTTATTCCATTATGAATGTAGACCGCTGGGACGGTTTGCGTTGGTATGACCCTGTATTTGATCGTAGACACAACGTGAATGTTGTGGCTTCGCATTCATGGGGAAAGAACGATTCATGGGAAATGAGTGCACGTTGGAATTTGGGAAGCGGTCTTCCGTTTACACAAACGCAAGGTGGTTACGAGCCGCCTTCTTTGGATGGGGGAATTGCAACAGATTACACTGTTTCAAATTCTTCAACCTTAGGGATACAATACGCTCCGCTGAACGAAGGAAGATTGCCATGGTACCACCGTTTAGATGCGAATATTCGCAAGACGTTTAAATGGGAGAAATCTACTTTGGAGATGAACTTCGGCTTAACAAACGCCTACAACAGAGCCAATGTCTTTTACATTGACCGTGTAACATCTAAACGTGTGAATCAGCTTCCATTGCTCCCTTCTATTGGAATGGAAATGTCGTTTTAATCGTTACGTTTTCCAACTAAATACACGCCTGCAAATATGAGCAGAGCGAACAAAATCTTTTCTAAGGTGATGCTTCCTGTGTGATCTTGGTTCCCTATTCCAGCAAATAAAAACGCAAACACTCCGGCCAATAGAGGTTGCAGATAAATGTATGCGCTTGTTACTGTTGGAGAAACTTTGCTTAGCGCATAAATATTCAAAAGATAAGCTAGAAAGGTAACAGCGATAACAATAAAGGCTAGGCTAAGCCAATGCAGCGGTGTGAGCGTTCCCCACGCAATTGCACTTGCGTCTGAAAGCCCAATGGGAAGTATGAAAATTAATCCCGCGGCAAAGACCCAAGTAATTGCAGTAATGGGTTTGTATTTTTTCATTAGTCTAGGCGCTGTAGTTAGATAAAGCCCATAGGAAAGCGAGTTAATGAGAATATACAAGTCTCCTTTCAGGTAATCGGAACTGGCTTCGAACGGCGCACGCAGGAGAATTATCCCAAGGGCTCCAATGGAACCAAGAAGTATCCCCGCAGTGGTCATGAGCGATGGCCACTTCCTTTTTCCAACGAAATAAAGTATAGCAACTAAGATGGGATTGGTGCACATAATAATGGAGGCGTTCACAGGAGTAGTAAGCGCTAGTCCATTGAAGAAGAGCAATTGGTTAGTCGCAACACCGGTTAATCCGCAAAATAGAAAAAGAGGGATATCTCGAAGTTTTGGAAGTTCGAGGAACTTAAATGAAACCAAGAAAAATAAAGCTAGCGCTCCGGAGACACGTAATACAATGAATGCATTCGGGCCAATAGGATTTGGCATGACCCATTTGGCTATAAGGTAGTTCGCGCTGTAAATAAGCGCTACGGCGAATAAAGCAAGGTGAGCACCGAGGTTCTTGTTTTGTGCCACAGGGCAGAGTTATTTCTTTTGGAGAAATGCCTGCGCCGCTGCAACCGTTTTAGGGGCGTTGCCAATGAAAATCTGGCCGTTGAATATCATCACAGGGCGCTTCAGAAAAGTATATTCCTTCAAAATATATTTCTTATATTCTTTTTCAGAAAGCGTTTTTTCATTCAAACCCAATTCGCGATACTTCAATGCGCGACGACTAAACAACGCCTCGTAACTGCCGGCAAGCGCGTGCATTTCAGTCAATTGCTCTTCCGAAATAGCAGAAGTTTTAATGTCTTGAAGTTCTGTTCCTTTTGGAAGTGGACTCAGTTCATTGATAATGTTTTGGCAGGTTCCGCAATTAGCGAGATGGTATATTTTTTTCATAATAAAGTTTTAGTGGGGAAAAAGAAATCCAATGTTCTTACTGAATAGTTTCAATGCAATCGCTAGTAAAATAATCCCGAACATTTTTTCTAAAATAGCAAGTCCATTTGGACCTAAAATGCGTTCAATGCGGTTGGTTAATTTCAATACAAGGAAAATAATGGGCATGTTCAAGAGAACAGCAATAACTATGTTTACGCTCTGGTATTCCGCTCGGAGGGCAATAAGTGTTGAAATTGTACCGGCACCGGCAATCGTAGGGAAGGCGAGGGGCATAACAGCCGCAACTTTCGAAGATGCTTCCTTTTGTTTGAATATCCGAATCCCTAGAATCATTTCGAGTGCAATGAAAAATAAAATAAAAGCACCAGCAACAGCGAATGAATAGACATCCACTCCAAAGACGCTAAGAATAGACTCTCCGGCGAATAGAAAGAGAATCATTAAGAGCAAGGAAATTGAGGTTATGAGAAGGGGTTTAATCTCCCCCGTTTTTTTTTGAGTGTCAAGAATTATTGGTATGCTGCCAACAATATCAATCACAGCGAACAACACCATGAAGCAAGACCCGATTTCCACCCAATTCATGCGACGAAATTACACCTCATATTCTGTAACGAATTACATTTTCGAAATAAAGTTTTCAATAGTTTTTGGGAAATGTTCAATCTCGAGTGCACGAACTTTCTGTTCAATTTCGCTAGCTGAAAAATTTTCAACGTTGGCTTTGGCTTGAAAAAGAATTTCTCCTTTGTCGAACTCTTCATTTACGAGATGTACTGTGATACCGCTTTCTTTTTCTTTCGCTGAATGCACCGCTTCATGCACAAAGTGTCCGTACATACCTTTCCCTCCGAATTTGGGAAGCAGAGCAGGGTGTATGTTAATGATTCTGTCGTCGAAGGCTTTTATCAAGTTAGTTGGGACCAGCCATAAAAAACCTGCAAGAATGACAAGATCTATTTCTCTTTGTTGAAGTTCATGCACGAACTGATCAGAAGTTTTGAAATTCTCTTTCGTTAGTAGCAACGAATCGATTTGATTGTCTTTCGCGATTTGAAAAACACCAGCGCCTGGGTTGTTGCAAGCAATAAGCTTAACTTTCACCGAAGTGTTTTTGAAGTGCTGAATAATGTTTGCGGCGTTGCTTCCAGCACCCGACGCTAATATGGCAAGTTTCATGAATTAGAATTCGAAAGAATGAGTTGGTTTAATTCTTTTTGAACGAGGTATGTAAGTCGCGGTTGCATGTTCAGAATGAGCTGAAGTTCAGAATTCAGGTCATGACTTTTTAACGTTTTTGCTTTTTGCTCAATACGCTCCAAAAGAACTCCTGTTTTGTTAAGTCCGAAAAGCTGGAATGAAGATTTTAGTTTGTGAGTTATGGCTGTAATCTGAATCAAATCGTTTTCATTCAGCGCCAATTTTAATTCGTTGAAGTGCTTTTCAATTTGATCGAGAAAGACTTTCGTCATGCGTATCATTTGCTCTTTCGAACCGTTCATAAGGGTTGACAAATTATCCAGTGAAATGTGTTCTGAATTGTGATTTTCTGATTTTGATTTGTTTTCTGTAAGAAAAATTATTTTCTCACGTAAAACTTCGGGGTTGTATGGCTTGGTAATGTATTCATTCATTCCAGCCTGCCAACATTTTTCTTTTTCACTCTCTAAGGCATTTGCCGTTAATGCTATGATTGGAACATTCGATTTGAGTTCAGAACGAATGGCAATCGCTGCTGCCACGCCGTCCATAACAGGCATTTGAATATCCATGAGTACAATGTCAATATCCAAGCTGGAAACCGCTTTCACGGCCTCTTCACCGTTCTCTGCAATATGAATATTGGCGTTCCATTTTTTCAAAATGGTAACTGCTAAAAAGCGATTGAGTTCATTGTCCTCAACAATTAAAACATTCTTTCCTTTTAGGTCTGTTCGAACAATAGCAGTTTCATTTTTCAACTGCTCCGATGCTTCAGGCATGGTTAAGCAAAACTTGAAAGTAGAGCCGACATTCTTTTCGCTTTCAACGATTATTTCACCGCCCAATAATTCTGAGATTGATTTTGAAATGGCAAGACCCAAGCCAGTTCCACCAAATCTGCGGGTGATGGTATTGTCTTCTTGCGAAAAGAATTCAAAAATTGTTTTTAGTTTTTCCTGATCAATACCAATACCCGTGTCGGTAACACTGAAGCAAAATTCGTTGTGCTTCCCTTTTTTATCAAATGTAATTTTTAGCGTTACTTTCCCTTTATCAGTGAATTTAATGGCGTTTGAAATCAGGTTATTCAAGATTTGCCCCAGTCTTGTTGGATCTCCGAATAACCATTTTGGCATATCACTCGGATAATCAACACTGAATGCAATTCCTTTTTCGTCGGTTCTGAGGAGATAAGTTGTATACAAGGGATCTAGCACAGAGCGAATTTCGAATGGAATGAATTCTGCCGAAAATTTTCCGCTTTCTAATTTCGACATGTCCAAAATGTCATTCACGATAACCATTAAACTTTTCGAAGAGGATTGAATGGCGTTAACGTATTGTTTCTGTGTTTCAGAGATTTCAGTATCAGCAAGAATCCCCGACATTCCGGAAATTGCACTTATCGGAGTACGAATCTCGTGCGAGATATTTGCTAAAAAGAGTTTTCGGGTTTCAAGCGATTCTTCAGCCTTCTGGCGTGATTCTTCAATTTGCTTTTCAAATTCTTTGCGTTCGTTGACTGTGTTCGTTAGGATTTCCCCAATGCGCAGAATGTCATCGTCGTTAATTTCTTTTTCAGGACTAATGGTACGAATAGCCTCTTTGATGTTGTTGATTAACGCACGTTGGCGAGCTGCTTCTTCGAACAGCATTGCGTTTTTTTCAAAGAGTTCTTCACCACTCAGTTTCATTGCACGATCAACGAGTTCTCTGTTGCTGTCGTACAAAGAGTAACTTTGATTAATGCTTTTCAGAAAATTGAAAAGGTGTTCAGGAATTTCCCCTTGAAGATCCAAGTATTTTTTTACTTGTCTTTTTAAAAGTGGGTGCAATGAATCAAAGGTCATACTCTCTCTTTGAAGGTAGTTATGGTCATGGTTTGATTGTGCAATGAATTTACTCCATCGGTAGTTGGGCAAATTTCTCCGTTGCTATAAAAGCCGCAGAATGTCGATTCTTCGTTATACGTATCAACAACTGCTTCAATTTCTTCTTCTGTCCTGTTCTGCATGACAAGCTTTCTTCCTACGCAGGAAACCATAAGGGTTAAATCTGGATTTTCATTTTCGTGAATGCGGCTTGTTGACGCTGCATTGCTTGCGCTGTCAATGACGCGATCGAAATTGGCTATCATAAACTGAACCTTCGAACCAACGGGAACATTTCCGGCGAAGACCATGCTTTGATTTTCTTCGTTAATGGAGAGAATGGTTCGAACCAACCTCGTTCCGTCAGGTTTTAAAATACACAGAGGGAAGAGTAATGCAGCACCTGGTAATTCATTCGCGCGCTCGCCTAAATATTTTTTATAAAGTTCAAGAGCATTTGTGTCATCTAAATCGAACAGAACATTTTCTTCAGACTTAGTTACCAAGCGCAAGGGGCCAAATAAATCCCAACCGTCGTTAGATCCGTAGCCCACCTCTATTGCATCTCCGTATAGGCCAATGGCAATAACCATATTTTCGGAAATATCCTTGTTTAAGCCAACTTGTGTTTTTGCGAATCGAGCTGAGTCGCCCGCTAATCCGCCTGTCACAGCTATATGACTCGGTAGGTTTTTCGAAATGCCAGCAATTAAGTGATCTCCGTTCATGTGTCCTCCTTCGGAAAAAACTAAAATATGTTTTAAGTCCTCCGTTAAGAGTTCTCTTGCCAACTCAATACCAATTTGCGCGGCATCTCTTCCAGTGCTATTTTCTTGGGTGGAAATGCGAATAGGCGTTTTTTCAAAATAAATAGCAGTAGCCGATGCCGAATTATCGAACATTTCATTCCCATGAATTTCACCTGAAGTGCTAATTAAAACGATTTGGGCATCTGGATATACAGTGTGTAATTTTTCGTAATGATTGCAGTTGGGTATAATGTCTATTCCTGCAAAAACAAGTATTAATTGCGCGTTATTCAAAGTGCAATTCTTGAAGTCCCAATCATGGGTAACTGTCCATTGAAGTTGCTCTGTTTTCATAGTTAATAGTGAATGCGACTTCGAATATACGAATTAAAAAGGTGTCAATGAATTGACTATCGTCAGACGTTTAAAAGACAGGCGATTTCTGTTATCTTTACAATCGAATTTTAGAAAATAACAGACTCGTATTTTATGTCAATTTCAGTAAGCCAGGTAGTCAAAATGTTCGGTGCTCAAGCCGCTTTGAATGGTGTTTCGTTTGAAGCGAAGAAAGGAGAAGTTATTGGCTTCTTAGGTCCGAATGGTGCGGGAAAGAGCACGATGATGAAAATTATCACGGGTTATATTCCGTGTAATTCAGGAAAGGTTTCTGTGTGTGGATATGATGTGAATGAAAAGCCTTTAGAAGTAAAGCGACGTGTCGGTTATTTGCCAGAGCACAATCCGTTATACACAGATATGTATGTGCGCGAGTATTTAACCTTTGCTGGAAGCCTTCACGGTGTAAAGAATTTGAAAAGTAGAGTGGAGGAAGTGATTGCTTTGGTAGGATTAACGCCTGAAGCTCACAAACCCATTCAACAATTGTCGAAAGGTTATCGTCAACGTGTGGGTTTGGCCCAAGCCATTATTCACGATCCGGAAGTGTTGATTCTTGATGAACCTACGAGTGGATTAGACCCAAATCAGATTGCAGATATTCGCGAGATTATTATTCAAATGGGGAAGGAAAAGACTGTTCTACTCTCTACCCATATCATGCAGGAAGTGGAGGCTATGTGTTCTCGAGTGGTTATAATAAGCAAAGGAAACGTGGTGGCGAATGCGCCTGTGAGTGAGTTAATGGCTTCTGATCAAAAATTAGAACAAATATTTAAAGAATTAACGACGAAGTAATGGTAGCGAGTATAGGTGGTGTAGCGAAGATTATACTTTGGCTTTTATTTCTCTCTGCGGTCTTTCGTTTTTTTATTCGTCTTACGGCGTCTTATGCTGTGAATAAGGTGAACGAAGAAGTAAAGAATAAAGAACGTGCACAGAGAAACACTCAAAATGAGAGAGCTAAACAAACGTCTGGAAATAAAACTCCCGACAGTGAATATGTAGATTTTGTTGAAATAAAAGATCAAGAATAACATGAATAAGTTTTTGAAATTGTCTTGGCCACATGCAGTGGCAATCCTTTCACTCGTTATTTTGGCGAGTGTTTATTTTTCACCACTGTGGCAAGGTTTCGATTTAGATCAGCACGACATTGTGCAATGGAGAGGCATGTCACAAGAGCTTTCCAACTATCGTGAACTTCACAACGAAGAGGCCCTTTGGTCGAATTCTATGTTCGGAGGAATGCCGGCTTACCAAGTGTCTACAGAGCACAACGCGAACTTGCTTCGCCCAATCTTATTGGTTCTTCGTTTAGGATTGCCGGGTGCAATTGGAACGTTGTTCCTTTGCTTTTTGGGATATTACATCTTAGGCTTGTGCCTTCGCTTAGGTCCATGGTACAGCTTGGTTGGCGCGGTCGCTTTCGGTTTCGCAACCATCAACATTTTATATTTAGGAGCAGGACACACCGGTAAAGTAACATCTATCGCATTCTTAGCACCGGCACTCGGTGGATTCATACTTGCATTCAGAGGCAGAGCCTACTTGGGAGGTGCCATCTTCATGCTGTTTTTGGGGTTGAATATTGCTGCGAATCACCTTCAAATGACTTACTACTTGGCATTTTTGCTTATCGCAGTTGCCATTGGTGAATCGGTTCGTTTGGCTGTTGGAAAACAATTCAAGGCGTTATTGATGTCCTTGGCTGTGTTGGCTGTTGCAACTGTTGTTGCCATTCTTCCAAGTGCGAGTAATTTAATGACTACCTACGAATACAGTAAATACACCACGCGAGGAAGTTCAGATCTTACTTTGAAGCCAAAGGAACGTTCGAACACCGAGCAAGAAGGTTTGAGCAGTTCTTATATTCTCGATTACAATTTTGCTTCTGGAGAACAGTGGTCAATGATCATTCCGAATGCAAAGGGTGGAGCTTCTGAGTACATTGGCAAAAACAACAAAGAAGCGGTAACGGCCGCGGCGAAAAACAATAAGGACGTTAACATCGCTGAAATAAAGAATGCGATTCTCACCAGCTCGAACAGCTACTGGGGCGCTCAGAATTCAACCGGCGGGGCCTTCTATTTTGGTGCTGCAATTATAACGTTATTCATTCTTGCATTCGTTGGATTGAAAGATGGGATCAAATGGCCATTCTTGGTGATTACTCTTCTTGCGCTTGGTTTGTGCTTGAAGGAAATGGGCGGATTGAATTCGTTGTTCATTGAAAAGGTTCCGATGTACAATAAGTTCCGCGATTCGAAAATGATTTTGGTACTTATTCAAGTTATGGCTGCAGCCATGGGTATGATGTTCTTGAAAAAGTTGGTGGAAGGAGAAGTAGCTTGGGGAAAGAATGGAAAGAAAATCTTAACAGGAGCTGTTGCAGTTTTTGTCCTTGTAATGATGTACTTGTATGTAAGTCCAAGTTCAACAGGTCCATTGCTAAGTTCGCAAGAGCAAGAACAATTCGACGAAATGTCTAAGGGCGGTCCGAAAGAACAAGTGGCTATGATGGAGAAATACGCCGGTGCTTTGGAAGATGTTCGTGCTGAAATTTTCAAGGCAGATGCAAAACGCTCTTTGTTCTTTGTAGGGATTGTTTCAGGGGCTGTACTTGCATTGATATACGTTCAGAACAAAACGTTGAAAATGGCGGTGCTTCCTGTAATTGGAATACTTGCGTTGTTCGACGGCTTCAGTGTTTCAAGACGTTATTTGCATCTTGAAAAAGAAAAAGGAGCCTACAAAAAGTTTGTAGCCTTGGAGGCAAAAGAAATTCCAGTAAAAGCGAATGCCGCAGATTTCTCGATTCTCGATATTGAAAAATCTTCAGTGTCAGATTTCGACAATAAATCGAACGCGTTGGAGCAAGCATTAAAGAATTCTGGAATTTATGATCATGTGAAATCGAAAGATGCGTTGAAGGAAGTCGCCAATTTCGGTACGCTTCAATTGAATTCAGATTTCCGTGTTGCTCGTATTGGCAATCCGTTCAGCGATGCCGAGACTTCATTCTTCCATAAGAGTATTGGCGGATACCACGGTGCGAAGTTGAAGCGCATGCAGGAAGTAATTGATTTCCATTTAGCAGAGGAATTAGACAGTGCAATCGCTTATTTACAAGCAGGTACTTTCGATTCGTTGGGCGGAAGCCTGACCGTGTTGAATATGCTGAATACGAAGTATTACATTGGAAACCCGGAGCAACCTGCCATTCCAAATAAATTCGCAATGGGCAATGCATGGTTCGTTTCGAAGGTGAGAACAACCAACAACAGCGATGAGGAAATTGTTGCCTTAGGTGAAATAAATCCAAAGGTGGAAGCCACAACTCAAGCTTCCTTCGCAACACAGTTTCATGCAGCTCAAGGCGCAGTTGACAGCACAGCTTCGGTTCGCATGTTGGCATACGAAACCAAAGTCTTGCGTTATGAAGTAAACAACACTTCAGCAGAAGCGCAGCCCGTTGTGTTCAGTGAAATCTATTATCCTCAAGGATGGATTTGCAGAATAGATGGAAATGAAGTGGATGCTGCACGTGTGAACTATGTTCTTCGTGGAGCCATGGTTCCTGCTGGAACGCACACTGTTGAATGGTCATTTGAACCGAAGGTTTGGGAGAAAGGAACTACTATATCATACGCAGGATCTGCATTGCTTTTCGCATTGCTAGGACTTGCTGGATTTATGGTTTACAAGGAAGAGAGAAAGCTCAGTTAAAGTACTGGCTTTTCATGATGCGTAAGGTTCTGAACCAACAGCGCAACATTGGAAGCCAGTATGAGTGGGAAGATTACAGTGACGAACCAACCGTAAGGAAAGTGGGTGGCTGCGTAATTCGGTTGTGTAAGACCAAGCCATTGAGATTCGCTCGGCACACTTCCTAACACTAAAATATACTGCCAAACGATAGAGGCAATTCCAACAACATTGAAGATTGAAAAAGCAAGTTTATTCTTGCTTTTTTTCTTTGGGAAAATTGGCATGCACAACAGAGCAATAATTCCAAATACAACATCGAAATTCATTCCGTAGAATGTCATTTCCCAAGGCGTCTGTTTCCAAGTAGCTAGAATGTAAAACATGGAGGCAACAGGAATTCTCAAGTATTGAAGACTGTATAACCAAGACGGACGAAGCGCTCTTAGAAACCTTGCTCCGCGGGGCGTGAAGGCCAACAACAAAATAAGAACCGAAGAAAATACAATGGGGAAAAGCAGATGTCCTGTTCCCGTTTTCTTATCCATGTACCACCGATTCAGCGCAAGGGTCGACTGAAAGATGGTCCATCCCAACAAAGCCAAAGCGAACAAGTGCGCGCGTTGCTGTGCTCTGTGATGTCCGCGGACAAACGCGTAGGTCATCATTACTCCTGAAAGAAGGGTAAGTATGCAAGTGACTAGGACTAGCGAGAAAGGTATATTTTCAATCATGATTATGGAAGTATTTTCGATTGCAAGGTAGGCTCAAATTCACAAGCGGATTTTCCGCTGAGACGATGTCTGTTTCGTGCGCTAAAATTATAAATTTCATTCAATAAAAACAGCGGACAGATGAATGTCAGTATTAACAAGATGGAGAGAGGTGCCTTCACTTCGTAAAATAATTGTCGAAGAGCCAATCCTTTGTGGAATTTCCTTCCATTTACAACTAAAATAATTCCAGATAACGACTCTCGGTCTAGCACAGAGAGAGCGGTTTCGGCTTCTTTTCCCTTCAATCCAGAAAAAAATAAATCGGAGTGTTTGGAATGTCTGTGAATGCGCTGCACCCAACGGTTGCAAAACAGGCAGTCGCTGTCGAAGAAAAGTATCTTTTTGGGGCCTAACATTGTTGAGGAATTAAACAAAGTTAACCTTGAAGTGTCTTTACCTTTGCGAATCTTTTGAGAATTATGGTAAACTGCTGTGTGTTTGGTGAACGAAAGAAAGTGCGGTGGTCACTTGGCTCTTCTGAGCTCAGCTATACCGTAACCGATAAGTTTATCGATGTCCCCGCAGAAACGTGGGATTCTCTCAATCACGAACAGAACGTATTTCTCTCTTCAGAATATTTATCTGCACTTGCGAAATGTTGGGAAGGAAACCTCTTTTATATTTTGTTTTTCATGAATGAAGCGCCCATTGGCATTGCGGTTTTGCAATACACGTATTTCGTTTCAGGTGAATTGAAGTCGCACGTAGATGTGGAAGGTGGGGCTGGTTTTGTTGCGCGTGTCTTCGGAAGACAGTCGCGACAATATCCAATAGTGGTATGTGGAAGTCCGTTTTGCACGGGTCCGCACGGATATATTTTTCAGAAGGAAATTCAGGTGGAAGAAGCTACAACGGCTTTGTGTTATGCCCTTACCGAGGTGATTCATTATTTGCGGAAGAGCAACAGAGATACACAAGCCGTAGTTGTGAAAGACTTTTATCCGAAGGATTACAATGCGTTGAACGAGTTGAAGGAATGCGGATTTCATACGTTCGCAGTAGATCATTTGTTGAAGATGCCATTGGATGGGAATTGGAAGACTTTCGACGATTATCAAAACGCGCTGAACACGAAATTCAGAACCAAGGCGAAGGCCGCATTGAAGAAATTCGAAGGTGTGGAAACACGCATTTGGGAAGCGTCAGATTTGTTAGAGAACGCAACGTTGGTTCAGGCGTTGTATAGAAATGTATATGACCGCGCAGAATTCGCCATGGAACCGTTAACGGTTGATTTTTTGGTTGGATTGAAAAAGTCACTTAAAGAGAAAATGCTCATTCAGGCCTATTATGCTGCGAATGAAATCATCGGATATCAGATTGCCTTAATCAACCACAAGGAATTAGAAGCGTTTTTAGTTGGAATAGATTACGAGGCGAATGCGACTTACGGATTGTATTCGAACATGTTGCTTTCGTTTGTGAAATCCGCAATTGATGAGCAGTGCGAGGAGATTGCATTTGGAAGAACAGCGGGAGAGATTAAATCTACCTTTGGGGCGGTTCCTGTGGAAATGCGCATAGCGCTTCGTCACCCGGGAAGATTACGAAACGCTTTGCTGAAACTATTCTTCACAAAAGTTCATCCAGGAAATGAGCCGCAACGTTCTCCATTCAAACAGGAATGGCAAAACGAACTCGATAAAAAGCAAGGGGAATGGAATTCCCAATTCAATGGCTAATTCAATAAGTAAAGAACGCTGGATCTTAATTGCTTTAGCAGCCATTCAGTTTACCAATATCGTAGACTTCATGATTATGATGCCCATGGGCGATATTTTGAAGCGCGACTTGGGTGTTGGTCCAACCGGATTTGGATGGTTGGTTAGTTCCTACGGATTGGCAGCGGGGTTGACCTCTTTCTTGGGTGTGTTTTATCTCGACAATCTTCCACGAAAAAAAGCGCTGTTGCTTGCTTACTTAGGATTCATGCTCGGAACGTTAAGCAGCGCACTTGTTCCAACCACCGATAACAATGAATTGAATTATTACTTATTTGTTGGAACGCGCATTTTAACAGGAATTACAGGCGGTTTGTTAGGCGGATTGGTGATGTCTATTGTGGCCGATGTTATTCCTATGGAAAGAAGAGGAAAAGCCATGGCGGCTATTACGCTTGCATTTTCGCTGGCTTCTATTTTAGGTGTTCCTATGGCGTTAACCCTAGTCGATTTTTTTGA
>Ga0208483_1000027_pt1 | contig 30418 bp, 24 predicted proteins | sample LakMenE01Jun11ns_FD_150659 | JGI IMG/M metagenome (GOLD analysis project Ga0208483, IMG submission 150659) | Freshwater microbial communities from Lake Mendota, WI - 01JUN2011 deep hole epilimnion ns (SPAdes) | ecosystem: Environmental > Aquatic > Freshwater > Lake > Epilimnion/Euphotic zone ... | reverse complement strand
ATGACACCGAAGGTGATGACCCTGCGGGATGACCGCGGAGCGGATGACACCGAAGGTGATGACCCTGCGGGATGACCGCGGAGCGGATGACACTGCGTGATGACCGTTCCGGATGACACTGCGTGATGACGCTCCGCGAAGCGGTCATCGAACATAGTTCGTCATCGATTGTAAATCGTCATCCTTCGAAGAAGGTCATCACCTCCGGTGTCATCGCAACTACGTTGCGTCATCACAACGTGTTGTGTCATCCAGCTTCGCTGGTAAAGATTATTTAACGCGTTTGAACTCATCAACTTGAGAAGCCTTCTTCTCCTTCAACTTCTGATTACCAATCTTCCATGTAAGATTGATACGCGCAGTGCGGGATTCCCAAAGGCCGCTAGCATCCATGTAGAGACCAGCGTATTCAGAGATGCCTCTCCAACGCATGGTGCGAAGAATGTCGCCGTAGGCAAGGCGAAGAACGAGTTTTTCGCTTAAGAAAGTTTTCTGAAACGCAACATCTAAACCGCCCATAGGTTTGTTGCGGAAGGTGCCGCCCCACACGCTTGGACCGTTGAAGAATCCAGAGAGTTCGAACGATGTTGTCTTGTTAAATTTGAAGGTGTTTTGCATGAAGATGTTGTACGATGTAGCGCGAAGGTCAATGGTGTTGCCGTCTTCAAAGGTTGCGCGGTTGTGAATGTTGTAAACGCCCATGTTCACATAACCGTCCCACCACTTCGCAATGGGAACCGGACTGCCTATGTTGAAAGTAATGTTTTCGCGATAACCCAAGTTGCGCGTTTGAATGAAAGAGCGAGAGAACTCTGTGGTATCTGTAATCTCGGTGAAAAATCCGTTGGTCTTGCTGTAACCGATGGAACTGGTGATCATGTAAAACAAAGTGTGACTCAACTCGAAAGCATCCGTGTATTGCGGTTGAAGGAAGGCGTTACCGCGTGAGTATGAAAGTTCGTCGAGACGAGATTCAAATGGATTCAACGACTGATAACTTGGTCTATCAATTCTGCGACTGTACGTTAAGTTGAAGGTGCTGGTTTCTTTGTGATCGAAGGTAATGGCCGCGCTTGGAAAAAAATTCGTGTACAAGCGATCGACTTTCGAAAGTGGTTGCGGAGTTAGTGCGAATAATTCTCCGTTGCTCTTCGTGTTTTCCGCACGCACTCCCACTTGCCAACCAAATTTTTTGTACTTCCCAGAAGCATTAGCGTAGGCTGCAAGCACGCGTTCCTTGTATTCGAAAGAATTTGTAAGATTAGAATCTACTTCAAGGTCATTTCCAACTACATTAAAAAAATCTAATTTGTTGTTCGTATTCACCTGCGTGCCTTTCACCCCGGCTTCCCACTTGATTTTCTTCCAATTGAAACTGTAATCGGCGCGAACCACGGCAATGTCAATTTGCGTTGCTGTGTTGTTCTGGTAATTTCTTTCGTGCAACAAAATGCCATTTGAACCGACGTATCTGTTGGGTTGAAAATTCTTATTGTCAATATCGTAAATCCCGTAATTCGCATCTACTGTAAATTCTTTGTCGTTCTCTCCTTTCCACTGGTAGTTGATATTACCACCGTAGTTGTTGCGGAATCCGTTGTTATCGGAAATAGCTTCCAAGGTACTGTCAATCCCAGCGCCTGGCATTACACTGCCTATTGGAGTAGAGCCGTGGCTGTTCCACAAACTGTTGGCAAGGTTCGTATTCACTGAAATGCCTATGGTGTTTTTATCGTTGATGGAAATGTCAATTCCCGCCTTTCCGTAATGCGATTTGTCTTTGTTGTAGGTATACGCTTTCTGGTCGAAGAAAATATCGTTCTGTTCTTTGTAGAAACGCTGGTATCCCCAATCCTCCGTAAATGCATTGCCGTAAGTCGCATACACATTGGTCTTTCCCTTTCTTCTGTTGTAGGTGAAAGAGCCGTTTGTCTTTCCGTAAACCTGATTTCCGTATCCCAAACCGAATGTCGCGTTCTGTCCGTAGTTGCTGTTCTTCTTCATTACAATGTTCAAAATACCCGCAGTACCGGCTGCATCGAAGCGTGCAGAAGGATTCGTGATGATCTCAATTTTTTCAATGGATGAAGAAGGAGTGCTTTTCAAAAAGTCAGACAACTGCGAACCTTGAAGCGGAGAAATTCTTCCGTCGATGTACACCGTAATTCCCGACTTCCCTTTTACAGAAATGTTGTTGTTGTTATCAATAACTACACCTGGCGCGCGACGCAACAATTCCAAAGCATTCAGTCCAACCGCATTCGCAGTTCCTTCCACATTGAAAATGGTTTTATCTGCTTGCACTTGCACAAGCGGTTTCTTCGCCACGAATTCCATTTCAGACGTTACTGCTGAAGTGCGCATGAGCTCAATGCTTCCAAGATTTAGATTTCCAACCGCACTAATTTTCTTCCACATCGGTTTGAAACCAATGATGTTGAAATACACCAACACTGAATCGGCACTTTCAACTTCCAAACTAAAAACACCGCTGTTATCCGAAGCCGTCGCCTTCAAGACAAGACTGTCCTTCACCGCATGAATACTCACGCTTACAAAAGCTAAGTTCTCTGTCTTTCCATCGTCAATACCCATTACCACACCTGAAACGGTTGTTGTTTGAGCGAATGAAATTAGGGTGAAGAGGATGAAGGAAAATGTGAGGAGAAGATTTTTCATGGGGCGAAGATAATACACACTTCGTGTGATGACGGCGAAGCCGATGACACCGAAGGTGATGACCGCGGAGCGGATGACGCAACAGGGTTGCGATGACCAGCGAAGCTGGATGACAATCTGCGATTGATGACGATTTAAAATCGATGACGAACAAGTTCGATGACCGCTTCGCGGAGCGTCATCCGGAACGGTCATCACAACGTGTCATCCTTCGAAGAAGGTCATCACAACGTGTTGTGTCATCTTTCGGAGAAAGTAAGCGCCTCAGCGCTTCTAGCACCCGTAAGTTTCCCATTCTCAAAAACCAACTTCCCATTGCACCAGGTTGAAACGATGGTGCTGGAAAACGTGTGTCCTTCGAACGGAGACCATCCGCATTTGTACAAGAGGTTTTCTTTGGTGACTGTGTAAGGTGCATTTAGATTGACCAACACAACGTCGGCGCTGTAGCCTTCGCGAATGTAGCCGCGTCCAGTAATTTGAAAGAGGTTGGCAACAGCGTGAGAGGCCTTTTCAACTATTTTTTCTAGGGTGAAAACACCTTGTTTGTGTAAGTCAATGAGCGCTTGTAAACTGTGTTGAACAAGAGGTCCGCCGCTTGGGGCTTTCAAGTATTCTTGCTCTTTTTCTTCAATGGTATGCGGCGCGTGATCGGTGGCAATGACGTCGATTCGTCCATCGTTTACAGCCTCCCGAATGTTCATTCGGTCGTTGAACGATTTCACTGCCGGATTCCATTTGATATAGTTTCCTTTCGTAGCATAATCTTCTTCTGTAAACCACAAATGATGAATACACGCTTCTGCTGTAATGCGCTTTTCCTTCATCGGAATGGCATTTGTAAACAACTCCAATTCCTTTGCGGTGCTGATGTGAAGAATGTGCAATCGCGCATCGTGCTTTTTCGCCAATTCAACAGCCATAGAGCTTGAGGCGTAGCATCCTTCTGCGTTGCGAATTACAGGATGATCAGAAGGAGTCAATGTCCTTCCTGTTGCTTGCAACGCTTCTAAATTTCTTCTAATAACACCGTCGTCTTCGCAATGCGTGGCGATAAGCGTTTTCACTTTAGAAAAAATAATCTCCAAGGCTTCGCGCTTTTCAACCAATAAATTTCCAGTGGAAGATCCCATGAATATTTTTACTCCACAGACTTCCTTCGGATTCACATGCGCCAACACATCTGCATTCTCGGGAGTGGCTCCCATGAAGAAGTTGTAGTTCACCGTTGAAACTTCTGCAGCCCGTTTGAACTTTTGTTCCAACAATTCCAAAGTGGTTGCACTCGGACTGGTGTTCGGCATCTCCATGTAAGAGGTTACTCCACCCGCAGCTGCTGCTGCAGACTCTGTTGTAAGGTCGCCTTTGTGCGTCAATCCCGGTTCTCTGAAGTGAACCTGGTCGTCAATCAATCCCGGGAACAAATGCTTTCCTGTTCCATCTACGATTGAATCTGCATTGTTGTAATCAATTGTTCCAACCGGCAACACGTGTGCGATTTTCGAACCGTTGATCCATACGTCGCTGACGGTCTGTTTTCCTTCGTTAACAACCGTGACATTTTTAATGACTTGCATAGTGCTTATAATTTTTGAAAGCGCATTTTCAGTACTCCGAAAAATGCTTCGTGAAAAATATTCAAACTCATTTTGCTCGTTCCCTTCACACGATCGGCGAAGAGAATAGGAACTTCCGCTATTTTAAAACCAAGGCGCTTCGCCTTGTATTTCATTTCAATTTGAAACGCGTAACCGATGAATTGGATGCCGTCTAAATTCATTTTGGAAAGGACATCGCGGTGGTAACAAACGAATCCGCCAGTGCTGTCTTTCACGCCCAGTCCTAAAATTAAATTGACATAAATACTTCCACCTTTGCTAATGACTCTGCGGTGCCAAGGCCAATCGACAGTTCCTCCGCCTTTCACATAACGAGAACCCACAGCTACGCCGTGATTCTTTTCGCAGGCTTCTAATAATCTTGGAAGATCTTTCGGATTGTGTGAAAAATCGCAATCCATTTCGAAGATGTATTCGTAATTGTTCGCCAATGCCCATTTGAATCCGGCAATGTAAGCGGTACCCAAGCCAAGCTTTCCGCTTCGCTCGAGGATGTGCAATCTCCCGGAAAATTCGGTTTGCTTTTCCTTCACCAACAGGGCCGTGCCATCGGGAGAACCGTCGTCTACCACAAGCAAATGAAACCCTTCAGGCTGATCGAGGACCGCGTGAATCATTTCAACAATGTTCTCGCGTTCGTTATAGGTGGGAATAATTACCAGTTTCATTTGCACCGCGAAAATACAACAGGCGCTAGGCAAATTCTAATTTCCGCCCGAATATTCCATTTCCGCCATGTAGCGGGCATCGCGCATGATCATGGTATCGAGGGGAACCTTGTTCTGCTTGGCTTTTTCGGCAATGGCCTTCACCCACGCTTCGTCTGAAAGGATATTATTCTTGAATTTTTGTACCCGAAATTCAAACGAATCAAATTTTTCTCCCAACACAAAATACTTGTAGGCACTCGAAATAAATCCCCATCCCAACTTATCCATGTTGCATTCCGTGGCCATCACGAATACCACATTCGATTTTTCAATTTGCTTCATTTGTGAAAGCGGATCGGAGTTCGTCATCGTGCCTTCCGGACGCTTGTGCAACTGCTTGTTGTAAAAATAAAAATTCAATTCGGAAAAAATATCCGGCGCCCACGGCAATTGTATCAAATTGAAAAAGTAACTGTCAGAAATCACAGCAACCTTTGGCTGAATGCCACTGTTTCCAAATGACACGCCGTACTTATCGTTTAAACCCACACGCGGATAAGCCATCGGAAGAACGTCAATGGGCCAGTACAAATTCATACCCAAGCCAATGTCGTCGTCAACACTTTCCATGGTGGTGCTCAACGGAAGGTTTCTCTTGTCCCACCCAAACTCGTTCATTTCCTTTCCGAAAAGTTTCATGCAATAATTCACCAACGAATCGGCTGCTAGCGTTGCACCATACTGACTCCAATGAATTCCAGTCTTCGGGAAAAGCGGCGCGGGCGTTTTGCCTTTCATTTCACGAAACCACTTTCCGAAATCGATATGCTGAATGCCTCGTGCCTTCAATTCTTTCTGATATTCTGAATAATAACTTCTATCGGAAACGATAGGGAATTCGTCGGGAATGTATTCGGGATAAAACGAAGCCTTTCCAGGGTTCATGACCACGACAAATTCAACCCCTCTTTCCTTCAACTTCGATTGAATGGCCTTCAACATAAATAAATTCGAATCGAGTTCAGACTGAAAAATCTCTTCCGCACCGCGAAAGGCGTTAATGTATTTGATCTCGTACAAATAATCTTCCTTCCCAATAATAACTCCGTTGGCCTTGGCTTTGTGAAAAAGCGAAAACGCAATCTGATTATGAATACGAACGGCAGTGTTGCGGAATCCGAATTGCTCGTTTATGTAAGTGTTCCTGTTCTCTTGAAACGTCCCGTCGAACCACGATTCAGTGGTTAACGAATCTTTTTTCGTCGGAACAATGGACCCGAAAAGATTTCCGACTTCAGCAAACGGTTTCACCATTTGAATCATCGGTAGAAATATTCCTATGAGAACAATCGAGAACAAGGCGGTATGGAAGCGATTGTTCTTCATTAGAATCGGAAATAAATGAAGGGGTTGAATCCGCTTGCTGTAATGTAGCTCAACGACAAAACAAAGAGCGCTGCTGAAACAATTGTCAATGCGAGATGTCCAGCGTTTCCTATGCTTCGCTGACCGAATACAGCGTCTTGAAATTTCGTTGTTTTTGGAAGGAGTAAGAAGAATGAAAACAATGTCGCTAACGCTGCAATGAGCATCCATTCGGAATCAATTTTTACCGTTACATTTCCGTTGATTGAAAACATTGCATGTACATATCCCCAGGCCATATGTAAATCTTCCACACGGAAAAACACCCATCCGATTACCACCACCACAAATGTGAAAACCACGCGTGTCATTTTCCCGATAGAACCAAACCAACGGATTAAAAACGCGCGTTCCAAAACCAGGAACAGTCCGTGCCAAGCGCCCCAGATGATGTAGTTCCAAGAAGCCCCGTGCCACAGTCCAGAAAGTAAAAAGACCAACCACAAGTTGAAGTACAATCTACCTTTTCCCACCTTGTTTCCACCCAATGGAATGTAGAGGTAATTGCGCATCCAACCCCCCAAGGTCATGTGCCAACGGCGCCAGAACTCGGTGATGTTTTGAGAGACATACGGATTGTTGAAGTTCTCTGGAAATTTAAATCCAACCATTCGTCCAATCCCAATGGCCATGTCGGAATATCCGCTGAAGTCGAAATAGATTTGAAAGGTGTAAGACAGCGCCGCCAACCACGCGGCTCCCATTGAAAGCGTCTGTGGATCGAGTGCACCAGAGCCCGTTTCGGCATTGCCGTAGATGCTGTCTGCAAAGGCCGCCAGCGCATTGGCAATCAAAACTTTTTTTCCTAATCCAATACAGAATCTATAAAAACCGAGCAATCGTTCGGTACTGTTATCTCGTGCCGAGCGATCGGTAATCTGATCGGCAATATCGTGATATCGAATAATCGGACCGGCTATCAATTTCGGAAAAAGAATGATGTACAATTGGTAGTCCCAGAAGTTCTTGAGCGGTTTGTGCACTCTTCGAAAAACATCTACCACATAGGTGAGTGTTTCAAACGTGTAGAATGAAATGCCTATCGGAAGCACCAGCTTGGTCCATGGAATGCTACTCTCTAACCCCACTCCCTTCATGGCAACATTCACATTTTCTATGAAGAAGTTCATGTACTTGAAATACACGAGCAATCCGAGATTCATCACCACTGAAAAAACAAGCAGTGCTTTTCGTTCCGCCTCGTTCTTGCTTCGATCCATTCTTCCCACCAAGAAAAAATCGATGAGGGTGGTTCCAATAATGACAAAAATAAATTTCGGTGCACCCCATGCGTAGAAGAACACGCTTGATAGCAATAAGAATGGATTCTTCAATTTCTTCGGGCATATCCAATACAGCAGCAGGAAGGCTGGGAGGAAGGTTGTAAGGAATATTGCTGAGGAGAAGACCATTGTGCGAAGATAGTACACTCTTCGAGTGATGACGGCGAAGCCGATGACACAACACGTTGTGATGACCGCGGAGCGGATGACCAGCAAAGCTGGATGACACCGAAGGTGATATGCGCCAAACTCGGAAGTAAAACAGCGCCAAACTTGGAAGTAAAAATGTGCCAAACTCGGAAGTTTTGCATATATTTGCACTCTAAAACATTCTTTTACAATGGCTAAGAAAAAATATCTAAAGCGCCTCGGAGATGAGGAATTACAACTCGCTTTAAAGGCATCAGGAGCCGTTTTAATAGAAGGGGCGAAGTGGTGTGGAAAAACGAGTACGGCGCAACAAGCGGCGGAAAGTATGATATTTTTACAAGATCCCGATCAGTCTGCATCGTACTTGGCTTTAGCTGATACGAAACCTTCGCTTTTACTTACTGGATCAACGCCAAGACTCGTAGATGAATGGCAAATGGCACCTGTACTTTGGGACGCCGTGAGATTTGAAGTGGATAAACGAAACGAGCTCGGACAATTCATTCTAACAGGTTCTGCAATACCTAACGACAACGTGACAGCACACACAGGCACAGGAAGAATTTCTCGCATAAAAATGCGTCCCATGAGCCTGTTCGAATCGAAGGAATCAAACGGTAGTATTTCCCTTGGCGATTTGTTCAACAATCCGTTAAAAATCAACGAAGCCACATCGGAACTTAGCATAGAACAAATTGCTTTTGCCATCTGTCGTGGTGGTTGGCCAGCTAGCCTTCAACTCGAAGGAAAAGCAGCGCTGCGCATGGCAAACTCCTATGTAGAATCCGTTATTAATCACGATGTATCGGAAGTTGATTCGGTTGAAAAAAATCCAGAACGAGTGCGCCTGCTTATGCGTTCCTTGGCGCGCAATATTTCAACCATTGCCAATTATTCGACCATCATTGAAGACATTGAAGCTACCGACAAAAGTATTTCCGAGAAAACTGTAAGTACCTACATAAATGCTTTGAAACGAATTTTCGTTGTTGAGGACTTACAAGCCTGGCAGCCATCACTTCGATCTAAGACCGCAATTCGCACCTCTGAGAAAAGGCACTTTGTTGATCCGTCAATCGCCACTTCAATTATGCGAACGGAACCAGAGGGTATTTTGAAAGACTTTGAATATTTCGGTTTTCTCTTCGAATCGCTTTGCACCCGAGACGTTCGTATTTACGCGCAAGCCAACGACGGAGATGTATTTCATTACCGCGACAAATCGGGTCTAGAGTCAGACCTCATTGTCCGATTACGTAACGGTAAATGGGCTGCGATTGAAGTGAAATTAGGACAAAAACAAATTGAAGAGGCCGCAGCAAATCTTCTCGCTATCAAAAATAAGATTGACACCGAAAAAATGGGAGAGCCCTCCTTTCTCATGATACTTACCGGCGGACAATTCGCTTATCAACGCAACGATGGCGTTTGGGTGGTGCCGTTGGGGTGTTTGAAGGGGTGATCAATCTGACGTTGTCAGATCAATTGCTGTGCAATCAATCACCTGCGGTGATCAATCCTTCGGAAAAGGTCATCCCAAAGGTTCAATCGGCTCAAAAAATCTCAATTTCAAGCTCACTTTAACCAAAACCGAGCTATAAAACGAGATGAAATGAGCTATAAAAGTCAAGGGATCAAAACCTCAAAAAAGAGATTGAGCTCGTTTATCGAGCGGCATTCGAAATGCCCCCGAGGAACTGCGTTGTTTGAACTTCGTTGTTCCTACTGCGTAATTCCTATTTCATAATTGGAACCTTTGGTTTTTTAAACTCAGATTTAATCTAAACTTTTATCCCCCAGCTTCACTGGGGGCATTTCGGATGTCGCCCTTTGGGGCTCTTGACCACTTCGTAGATGACACAACACGTTGTGATGACCACTTCGTGGATGACCGTTCCGGATGACACTGCGTGATGACGCTCCGCGAAGCGGTCATCGAACTTGTTCGTCATCACATGAAATGTGTCATCCCAGAGGGTCATCAATCGTAGATTGTCATCCCAAAGGGTCATCCAGCTCCGCAGGTGATTATATTTGTTTCAAACAAAGAAGAAATGACCCCCTTAGAATCCGCAAAAGAAAAAGCTAGACTTTGGAAAACATATGATTTAGATGAAGAGACGCGCAACGAGATTGAGCGTATGGAAAGAGAGGATGAGACGTTGTTCATTGATTCGTTTTATTCCGATTTGGAATTTGGGACGGGTGGATTACGCGGTCTGATGGGTGTGGGAAGCATGCGCATGAACAAGTATACCGTGGGTATGGCTACGCAGGGATTGGCGAATTATATTTTGAAACACCACGCGCAAGTGGGTGGAGAAGGTTCGGTGGCGATAGCGTATGACTCGCGAAACAATTCCAGTTATTTCGCGAATATTGCTGCAGAAATTTTAGCCAAAAACGGCATTCATGTTTATCTCTTTTCTGAATTGCGTCCGACACCGTTGTTGTCGTTTACCGTTCGTGAATTGAAATGCACAGCGGGTATTGTTATCACGGCTTCGCACAATCCGAAAGAGTACAACGGGTATAAAGTTTATTGGAGCGATGGCGGGCAGATATTGCCGCCGAATGACCTTGGAATTATTGAGGAAGTTAGGACTGTTACAAAAGGTTCTGCGAAAGGTTCTGCGAAAGGTCCTGCGGAAGGTCTTGCGAAGCACCTTCGGAACGACCTTCAGAATGACCTTCAGAATGACCTTCGGAACGACCTTCAGAATGACCTTCAGAATGACCTTCAGAATGACCTTCAGAATGACCTTCGATTAGACCTTTCAAAGAACCTTCAGAATGACCTTGTGCAACACCTTCCAAAGGACCTAACTTTAGTTCGAGACGTTCCGTCTTGGGTTGAGGAGAAATATCTGGAATTGGTGCGAGGGCTTACGCTTTCTGAAGATGCCGTGAAGCAAGAGAAAGACATATCCATTGTGTATACTTCTATACACGGGTCGGGGATAACGTTGGTGCCGAAGACGTTGGCGGCGTTAGGATTTTCGAATGTGAGTGTGGTGGAAGAGCAGGCGGTGCCGGATGGGAATTTTCCGACAGTGGAGTCACCGAATCCGGAAGAGAAATCTGCTATGAAGATGGCGTTGGAATTGGGAGAGAAGGTGAATGCGGAATTGGTGTTGGGAACTGACCCCGATACCGATCGTGTGGGATTGGCGGTAAGAAATGATCAGAATGAATTGGTACTAATAAATGGAAATCAAGCAGGAAGCTTGTTGGTGTATTACCGTTTGTTAGTGGGGAAGGAAAAAGGTAAATTACCTGAACATCCTTTTATTGGAAAGACCATCGTTACTACTGAATTGATTGCTCGTATAGCGGAATCGTTCGGGGTGCCGTGTTACGACACGTTAACGGGATTTAAGTTTATAGCTGGATTAATAAAAGAAAAAGAAGGGAAGGAAAATTTCGTAGCGGGAGGAGAAGAGAGCTACGGCTATTTGGTGAGTGATTTTGTGCGCGACAAAGACGCTGCACTTTCAGCAGTTCAGTTCGCAGAGATTGCGGTTTACGCGAAGAGCAAAGGAACATCGATGTGGGGAATGTTGAAAGACCTTTACCTACAACACGGAGTGTTCCAAGAAGAGTTGGTAAGTATTACGTTGAAGGGAATAGACGGCGTTGCGCAGATTCAAAGTATGATGTCGCGTCTTCGCACCACACCTCCTCAAACCTGTGGCGGAGTAGCCCTTGCGGAATTGCACGATGTGAAAGCAGGCACCTGCAAAAACATGATTACCGCAGAAACGACCGCACTCCCCTATCCAAGTTCAGACGTCTTACAATTCATCTTAACCGACGGCAGCAAGATCAGCGCTCGTCCGAGTGGGACGGAACCGAAGATTAAGTTTTACTTCTCCCTTAGAAAGGTAGTATCTTCTGCTTCTGAGATTTCTGAAGCGCAATTTGAGCTTTTGCAGAGAATTGAGCTAATTAAAAACGAAATGCTAAATGCGGGGTAAATTCACTTCGTGAGTAAGTTGAAGTAAATGGCTTCACCGTAAGTCAGACCGTATTCAATTAGAGCCGCAGGCTATTTACTTTAATTTACTGCGAAGCAATTTACTTTAAATAGGGGTAAATTGAAGTAGATGGTTTCACCGTAAGTCAGATTGTATTCCCCTACAGCCACAGGCTATTTACTTCAACTTACCCACGAAGTGGACTTAAAATAATTGTTGCGGCTTTTAGCCTGATTAATCTTACTTCACACGTTTTTTCTTCTGGCTAATCAAGGTTCTTGCAATTTGATTTCTTAAATCTGTGCAAGCCAAATCAAGTAATTCGAATTGTTTCGCACTCAAGTAATCTGACTTGTGCAACAGTCTGAGCCAATATTGCGTTTCGTAAGTTTCTTTAAATGAAATATGAAGTTTATGGATGTAATCTCGAGTAGATTCGGCTCCGCGAGCTTCATTCAAATTTGCTCCAATCGATGTTCCGCTTCTTAGAATTTGTTTGGAGAGGATATACTCCTTGGCATTAGTCTGTAAATGCTTGAATAGCTTAATTATCCTTAGTGCGAATTCTTCACTTTTATCGTACATGTTTTTTCTCAAATCTCAATTAATGATTGATAATTGAAAAAATACTGTTATGCTAAAATCATATAAAAAATATTCCATTCAACACAGAAGCTTTGAATTTCCTGCATTCTAAATATGCTTGTAATACATATAACTTACCGCGAAGCGATATACATCAATTTACTGCGAAGCAATTTATCCTCCTTCAAATAAGTCCACTTGCGTGGGTAAATTGAAGTAAATAGCATGCGGCTGTAATTAAGTACAATCCAACTTACGGCGAAGCCACTTACTTTAACTTACTGCGAAGCAATTTATATTATATCGATAAGTCCCTGCGGGGTATACTAAAGTAAATAGCCTGCGGCTTTAATAGAGCAGTCGAGCTTACGGCGAAGCCACTTACTTTAACTTACACCTGAAAGGTATTTATTTTAAGAGCCCTAGAAGATAGCTCCCATACCCACTCTTCACAAGTGGCTTTGCTAAATCAATCAATTGCTCTTTCGAAATGTATCCCATCCGATAAGCGATTTCTTCAATACACGAAATCTTTTGTCCTTGACGTTCTTCCATGACTTGTACGAATTGTCCCGCTTGCATCAACGAAGCAAAAGTACCAGTATCTAACCAAGCAGTACCTCTGTTGAAGACGCTTACTGCTAATTGTCCGCGTTTCAAATATTCTTGATTCACATCGGTAATTTCGTATTCTCCACGCGCAGAAGGTTTTAGATTCTTTGCTATTTCAACTACTGAATTGTCGTAGAAATACAATCCAGGAACGGCGAAATTACTCTTTGGTTGTGACGGTTTTTCTTCAATGGAAATAACCTTTCCTTCCGAATCAAATTCTACCACCCCGTATCGTTCAGGATCGTTGACGTGATAGGCAAATACTTTTCCGCCTTCCACTGCTGTGCTTGCTTGCAACAATTTGCTGAGGCCACTTGCGTAAAAAATATTGTCGCCCAAGATTAAAGCAACTTTTTCTTTGCCAATAAATTCTTCTCCGACTACAAAGGCTTGAGCCAGCCCGTTGGGTTCTTGTTGCTCAGCGTATTCGAAGGTGCAGCCCAATTGAGAGCCGTCTCCTAATAATTTACTGAATCCAGGTAAATCATGCGGAGTAGAAATAATCAAAATCTCACGAATGCCCGCTAACATTAATACCGAAAGCGGATAGTAAATCATGGGTTTATCATAAACAGGCATGAGCTGCTTACTTACAGCCAGGGTTAACGGATGCAATCGCGTTCCTGAACCACCGGCGAGAATTATTCCTTTCATGCTATTAACGATTAAGGTATTGATTGTTGTAATAAGTCTGATATGCACCCGAAGTTACATTGTTCAACCACTCGCTGTTGTTCAAATACCAGTCGACTGTTTTTTCAATGCCCTCTTCAAATTGCAAGGAAGGTTTCCAACCCAATTCATTCATGATCTTGGTTGAATCGATGGCATAACGCAAATCATGTCCAGCACGATCGGTAACAAATTGAATGAGCTTTTCCGATTCGCCTTCCGAGCGATTTAATTTCTGATCTAAAATCTTACACAGCAACTTCACCACATCTATGTTTTTCCATTTGTTGAATCCGCCTATGTTGTAAGTCTCTCCAATTTTTCCTTCGTGAAAAACTTTGTCAATGGCTTTGGCGTGATCTTCCACGTACAACCAATCACGCACGTTCTCTCCTTTGCCGTATACAGGAAGGGGTTTGTTGTGAATGATGTTGTGAATGATGAGTGGGATTAATTTTTCTGGAAAGTGATTCGGACCGTAATTGTTCGAGCAATTGCTTACTACAATTGGAAGACCATAGGTGTTTCCGTAAGCACGAACAAAATGATCGGAGGCCGCTTTGGAAGCGGAATACGGCGAACGCGGGTCGTATGAAGTTTCTTCGGTGAAGAAGTCTTCAGGGTTTTGCAACTCTCCGTAAACCTCATCGGTAGAAACGTGGTAAAAGCGTTTCCCTTGGAAGTTGTCTTTCCAATGTGCAACGGCAGCGTTCAACAACGTAACCGTTCCTACCACATTCGTTTCCACGAACTCCATGGGATTCGTAATGCTGCGGTCTACATGCGACTCTGCTGCAAGATGAATTACACCTTCGAAATTGTATTTCTCAAATAAAGATTGTAAAAAAGCTGCGTCTGCTATATCACCTTTCTCAAATGCGTAATTCGAAAGATGCTCCACATCTTTCAGATTCTCTAAGTTACCTGCATAAGTAAGCTTATCGAGATTTACGACTTTAACGTCGGCACGCGTCTTCAAAAAATGGCGAACAACGTGCGAGCCAATGAATCCGGCACCGCCGGTGACGAGGATAGTCATTCTTTTTGTTTAAACTGCATTTTTGTCTCCCGCAATCATGTTTTGTATGGTCATAAAGATAATGCGAATATCAAGAAAGAAAGACCAGTTCTCTAGGTACCAAATATCTGCGTCCACACGTTTTTTCATCTCAATAACTTCAGCAGTCTCACCCCTTAGACCTGTTACCTGTGCCCATCCTGTTATACCAGGCTTGGCGAACTGTCGCACCAAAAAGTTACCAATCAATTTGCTATAATCCTCCGTGTGTTTTAACATGTGCGGGCGCGGACCTACCACAGTCATGTCTCCTTTAAGGACGTTATAAAATTGCGGAAGTTCATCGAAATTCGTTTTGCGAAGAAACCTGCCAACAGAAGTAATGCGTAGGTCATTTTTCGTGGCCTGAAGTTCATCGCTCAGAATGTTTACCGACATGGTTCTGAACTTGTAGCACCAAAACTGGATATTGTTTTCACCCGATCTCAACTGTTTGAAAAACACGGGGCCTTTTGAATTTAATTTAATGGCTATAGCTATCCATGGGAAAATGAGCGGCGTAATAATGAGCAATACAAGTAAAGAAAAAAGAAAATCAAATAAACGCTTCATTAGACGGTTAAAAGGACGTTGAAGCGGCTCTTTTCTGAGGGTAACAATAGGTATGCCTTGGTACAAGTCAATGTTGGGTTGTCTCCCGGAGATTGGGACTCCGAAATAGGGGATAAGTTTGAACCGAATTAAATTATTCTCGCAATAATCTATGATTTCCTTTAGCTGCGGGTCTTCCTCCTCACCGACCTTCCAGAAAATTTCATCTACATCATTGTCCATCAAAAACTTCATAAGATTCGATGCGTCCCCCAAAAGCTTCATGTTTTCGGTTGTACTTTCATTAAAAAATTGCTTCGATGGCTTAAAGTAACCCAAAACTTCGTAACCTATAACAATATTAGACGCGAGATTATTGTAAAGCGCTGTGCTAATTTTATCGTTACCTACAACTATTATAGCCCTTCTACTGCCACCCAGTCTCCAATATTTGGTTATCATTCGGTGAAATAGCAGTCTGCCCAATAAGAGTAAAACAGAAAAATAACCTGCGAAAATGAACAACCAAAGTCGAGAAATCTCATCGAAATCTAATGCTACAACTACAACAAACAATCCCCCGAAGTAGAAGAAGAGAGCAAAAACGATCTTCCGAATTTGCTTGTCAATAGAATCTATCCTTTCAAACTTATATATTTTATTATTGGAGGCAATTAAAAACCACATGATAGGAGCAAAAGCTATGAATTCTATATATTCACCTCCACTGTTCTGGTATTGAAGCTTTGAGAATCGTGTAAAAGTGGCTAAAACAAATGCGCACAACAGGGCAATTGTATCGAATGTAGCCGTAATTATTGAAGTGTAGTATGATAGGCCCTGTTTTTTCACGATTGCAAAATTAGCGATATTCAGTTGAACGAAATAATTTTTTGACAACGATCTGTTTTAAGAAAAGAGCAACAAATAGCGAATTGGTATAGAGGTATCTCTTGAATAATCTTCTTGGTTCTTGTGCTAATCTGAACAACCACTCTAAACTGCACCTTTGCATCCAAACTGGCGCTCTTTTTTGTATCCCAACAAGAACAGGTAGTGCGCCTCCGATACCGACCATACATGCATTTATTTTTCCTTTCATGTTGGCCATCCACTTTTCTTGTTTTGGACAACCCAAAGCAACAAAGACTAGGTTTGAGCGGCTTTGGTTAATTCTATTGATACATTCCATTTCTTCGCGTTCTGTTAGGTCTCTGAAAGGAGGGCTTTCGAAATGTTTGTTCTCGATTTTGGGATAATTGACTTCTACAAAGGTCACTGTCCTTTTTTGGGTCTCCTGGGTTCCTCCGTAAAAGTAGACGCCTAATCCCAATGTTTCGGCCTTGTGAAGCAGGCAAGGCAGTAGATCCATCCCGGCCACACGTTCTTGTTTTATTCCATAGAGTGCTCTATGCGCAAGCACTAAAGGCATTCCATCTGGAGTTGCCAAATCTGCTTTATTTACTATTTCCGCATAGCCCCGGTCATTGTGCGCTTCAATGGTCATGTGCACGTTCGCCACGCACACATAGGATGACGAATTGGAAACTGCCAATTCAATAATTCTATTGACGATATCGACAAAAGAAAAAGTAGAGATATTTAGCTCTAAAATTTTTTTTTTCAAAGTTTCTTTCTTGCAATTAATCTTACATGCTCTTCCTTTTCTTCGTTCGAGTCAAATCTATCTCTTATTTTTTTTGCGGGATTTCCAGCATAAATAGCGTAAGGCTCGGTGTCTCGTGTAACCACAGAACCCGCTGCTATTAAACAACCGTCATGAATATTCACCCCCTGCATAATTGTTGAACCATAGCCTATCCACACATCATTGCCAATTCGAGTAACTAAATCTATTCCTTTCCAATTGTAGTGCTTATCTCTTATGGCGGAAGCTAAGCGAATTGGTGTGCCAATTTGTTGAAAGTTGTGGTCATATTTACCAACTACAGCCACCCGATTGCCAAAAATCACATTGTCACCAATGATACAATCGGTTTCAATAAAAGAATCTCTTCCCAAATAAAAGTTTTTTCCTATAACCATTGTAGCTTTTGCCCAAATATTCGTGCGTTTTCCAGCATGAAATCCCTTGTTGATTTTATACTTTCGATATTTAATTTGAACTAAGAAAATATCTCTAAACTTTTTTAAAAGCCTTCTCATAATCCCAAAATTGTTTCGATTTTAGACCGTATTCTAGCAATATAGCCCATTTTTTTTTGAAATGATTTTTGCATTTCTGTGTCAATCTGTGTTATTCGAGGAAATTCAAAGTGCACATTGTTCTGCGCCTCAAAAATAGGAATATAGCGCTTTGAAGAGCCTCGTGTATGGGTCGAATTCATTCCAAAACCTACGTTTCGTATTTTTGAGACCTTTGGATAGAGTGTTAAGCCTTTTTCTTTAAATTGAGCGTAGAACCAACGAATGGCCCAAGAATCCAAGTCGCCGTTCATTTGTTTTTTTAACATTTGATTTAAATCTGATCCGCCTTTTGCAAATAGTCTTTTAGATTCTCTATCAACACTAAAACTTTCATAATCACTCATATTCCAATCAACTCTTTCCCATCGATTTTTCCATGTGGACCAGCCCCATGACCAGCCTCGATTCAAAAAATAAAACTCTGATTGATTATTCTTATTTAAATTAAATGAATATCCCGAAATTGAAAACACTGACGGTGATTCGTTAAATCGAATCAAGCCTTCATTCATGAAATTTAGAAAATTGGCACTTGTTACCAAATCATCTTCTAAAACAACAATCTTTTCATGATCTAGAAAAATTTTACTAACCCCTTGAATAATTGAGTTTGCTAGCCCCATATTTTCAGTCGCTTCATAGACTTTTAGCAATTTAAACCCTTCAATTGCATTAACATAGGATCTTACTTTATCTACTTCAATCTTATCTACATCATTTTTCGCTGCATCACAAAAAACATACAATTCAGAGTCCGGCGCTAAAAAATTATTTTTAAGGGCCTCAACTGTTTGAATTAAAGTGTCAAGCCGTTTATAACAAAACAGTACAATTGGAGCTAATTGAGTCATCTTTATTAAAATATTATGAGCATGTCTTAAGTATTTATTGTTTTAATTTCCACAATGCTGGTACAATTGCCCGTAAATGAATGGTAATATAGTGAAAACAGGCCACTACTAAACCATTATGTCTTTTATCGAATACAAAAAATTCGGGTGGGTAACAACCGCTCGATGCTGTATATAAATTTTGCAATCGCTTTCTCAAACCTACGGAAGTATTCCGCCATTTAGGAACAAAATCATGACTTTCACAGGTACCTATATAATCGGGGGCAACTAATATCTCGATTCCCATTTTACGTGCCCGAAGACTGTAATCGAAATCGCCCACAGCATGATGAAAAATAGGGTCCAGATTTCCTACCTTGCGAAAAACTTCTTTTGGAATTAAAACGCAATTGCCGTTGCAATAGTCACTCCTTTGGTAGTCACCATTGGGTAAAACTAATTTCCGTAGTGTATTATTGTAACCGCCATAAGTTGCTTTTTGATCAAGTTGGGATTTCGTAGTTCCGCAAACGATAGCACTCGGAAACTTTTCCTTTAATAAAATTTGAAATGCATTTTTTTTCAAAAAAGTATCGTCATTCAACCATAAATAACAATCAAAATCTTTCGCAGCTGCTGCAGTTTCCCATGCCAGATGCATACCACGGTTCCAATACAGATTTCCATTCCCTTGAATGATGTATACTTGTGGGAACTCGTTTTTTACCGCTTCGCCAGTTCCATCATTAGAAGCATCGTCAACTAAAAAGACATCAATGGAATAGGATTCTTCTAATCCAGCTTGTTCGTACAAGGCGGTAACGCATTGGATGGTTTTATCCCGGCGATTGTGGCAGGTAAGAAGTACTGCAATTGTTGAGATTAGGATCATTTAAAAACTAAACTAATTGGTTAAAAATACTTAATACAGTCTTTTTTCTTTCTGGGATTAGTATTTGAAATATACAGCACTCCCAGTATTTCAATTCTATTTTTCTTGAGCCAACAAACAAACATGTCTGGAGATAATAAAGACGATCAGAATTGAGCAATTTTTTTATTGAAGTGGTTTGTTCCGGTATTTTGTTTTGATCGTTTCACATTAAAAAGAATTAAAATTATTGGGGAGAATTCCATTGGATTCGAGAATATTATAAAAAGAATGCATAAAGTTGTAAAAATTGTGATTAAATGATTTTTTGAAAAATGTTGTAAGTTTCTATACAATAAACCTAAATATATGATTAGGCCAAAAACCCCAAAAACCAACAAAAGATAAAATAAACCAGATGATCTAATTACATTAGCGCCATAAATTTTATAAAGACTGTTTTTTCCCGTTGTTTGTATATCAACACCGTATCCTAATAAAGGACGCTCCAAGAATGTCGGGAAATCTATAATGACACTAGTAAATCTTGTGACGCCGACAATATAGTCAGGGTTTTTAGAAGCTTTATCAGCTTCTTCTTCGATTCCCTCTAGTTGAGCACTAATTTTACCGGATAATACTTGCGAATTATAAAATAAATACATCCCAACTGGGAAAAATATAGCGAGGCCAATTACCTTGACTCTGCCTTTATAATTATTAAGAAAATTAAAAAGTAAAATCAAACCAAGCAATAAGTAACCCGTTGTAGATATAGTTGTCAATAAACCTAATGAGATAATTATCTTTTCTCTGGGTTTTTTTTCAGAGCTGTAAAATTGTAAAAGCAAAAGTGCTATAATTAAAAGTGCAGCAAAAGCACCTGGCTCCCACATGCAACCACTGTTCCGAATTGGGTGAACGCGGGTAAAATTAAAAAATAGCGAGTTAGAATTACCTCGAGAATCCATCCCAAACAAGTTATTGAATTTAAACAATAAGTCGGGGACCAGTAATTGCAACACATATCCGAAAAAACTCACAATCGTCAAAAAACAGACAACTTTTATAAAATTGTCAATGAACTGACTTTTATTTATTCTGACAATGAGAATTGCTAAAATGATTTTTATCAACCATCCCACCCATGTTACAATATTAATGCTCGAATTTGCCACATAATAGTAGCCTATAATAAATATTACTAAAAATAATATGCTAAATAATTGTTTGCTAGAAAATTGAAATATTCTTTTTTTGATAGCATAACCGAGCGTGAATAAAAAAAATAAACTTATGTAAATTTCATCTGATGAAATAAAAGATGCATTAGAACTAAATACAATCAAGGCAAAAACGAAAAAGTTATCGATGATTTGCTGTTTATTGATAATCATTATTGTGTTTAATAAATTTAGCTGGGTTCCCTGCCCAAATTTCATTTTTTGGTATGGACTTCGTAACAACAGAACATGCCCCGATAATAGAGTTTTCACCTATGATTACACCTTTTAGGATTGTCGAATGGGCCCCAATAAAGCAATTATCCTCTAAGAATACTGGTGCCGTTTTGGTATTTGATTTATCTAACTTACTGTTGTTTCTGTTGTCAGGATTCAAACTATGGAAATCCGTATCATAAATAACAACATTTCCTCCTATTCTTACATTATTACCTATTGTAATGACATTCGAGCAGAAAATAGCTGTTGAACTCATACCTAAATTATTTCCTATTTTCAGAACGCCTTTTTCACCAACAATTATACTACATTTATTAAACCGGCCTATTGGATTAGCGTTTTCTCTATTGTTCATTTTCAAATTTTCTCCTATGAAGAGAGAACCTCCTAATGAAACGTTTACTTTCGGCACTCCATTACTTTTAAAAGTCGAGAATTTGGCGCCGTTCACAAATAACAAAATATATGTTGTTAAATAATCTATTGGTTTTTGAATTATGAAAATAATTCTTTTTAAGACTTTAAAAAGGCGTGTTAAGGTCATTTTCATTGGTTCCAAATTCCTTTTGCTGTTTCAGATATAATTTTTTTAAACTGTATTCTAGAAAAAATAACCCCCGGGGCAATACAAATTATAGTGCTAATCATAACTCCTACAACTCCAAAATCAAGTGATTTTGCAATGTAAATAGAAAGAGGTATATTTATTAGTGCCATTAATAAAGACAGGTATAGTTGAATCTTAATTTTTCCAGTTGCATTTATATAATAATTATATGGTGTTAACACAATAATAAAAATCGTCATAATGCAAACCGCAAGATTTATTTCAAAAGGAATGAATACGGAGGGACCTAGCCAAAAATTTAAAACGTACTTTGACAGAAATAGAATCACTAAACAGAGAATTGAAAATAGAATAACAAATCGCTCAAGACTCTTCATAGCACCTTTAATCCAGATGGTATCGGCTTTCACATGCGCCTCCGTAAAAGTTGACCAATAGGGGGTCGCCAATATTGCAAATATCATTGAACTAATCGCAAATAGTTTTAAGGAAAGGTTATATTGAACAACATCTTCAGGGGAGAATAGTTGAGAAATAATTATATTGTCGGTAGAGGTAATTACCACCCATGAAATTTGAATTATAAAAAATTTGCTCCCCAATCCGAAAATATCTTTCAGGTGCTCTTTCTTCCAATATTTATAATCAGGTTTGCAATAGTTATATCGTCCTTTAAAAGCAAGGAAATTAAACCCAACCAACAAAAGTGCAGGAAACACTGAGTAAATAACACCAAAAATAAGCAAAGAACTATTTGTGGTTTTCGTCAACAACCAAACTATCAACAAGGACCCTAAATTAGTAAGAAAAGTCATCTTCCCTTGAGTTGAATGGTGTTGGTCCGCTGTATAAATTGTGGTTATTAGTTTTACGACTAATTGCAAACAGAAGAAACCAAATACAATAGGCATTAAGAGACCTAGGTCTTTGTGTAATGACGGAGAGGTATTAAAGACTTTCGTCCAATCAATAAAAAAGTTAAGTCCTACAAACAAAATAATTAACCCGATACTAACAGCACCAATTGTGAAATAAGCTGAACTCACAAAAGCCTTGGCAAGAGTTAAATCTCCATTGGCCTTGGCTTCGGCAAATTTATTGCGTAAACCATTACCTAATCCAATGTCAAAAAATGAAAACCAAGCAATAAAAGAACTCAACGTTAACCAAATTCCATAATTCTCTATTTCCAGAAAATTAATGGTCAATGGGACAATCATAAAACTCGCCAATATACTTCCGCCTTTGTAAATAAAAGAAAGAAGAACATGCTTGGTTATGTTTTTCGTGCGGTCGCTTTTAATCCCAAATTTATTGTAAAGCTTTTCTATTCTTCGTCCCAATTCTTTCTTTATAAAAATTTATTTCAAGACTATAATAGTCGTGCCTCTTGCTCATCCCACGAAATTGCAAATGATTTTGCTACCCCGAAGCGATTTGGTGGCATTCAAGGTAATTGACATCGCAATGGCCATAATGGCTTCACACTTCTTATTAATACCTTTCAATAACACCTAAATCACTCGCCACCATCTCCTTCACCATCGCCTGTAAATCATACTTTGGTTCCCAACCTAATTGTGTTTTCGATTTGGTAGGGTCACCTATGAGCAGATCTACTTCCGTGGGGCGATAATATTCTGGGTCTACGCGGACCAAGACTTTTCCAATTGGCAGTTCAAAGTTGGGGTGGTGGCATGCCTTTACTCTCGCAATTTCGTTTTCATTCTCCCCTTCGAAGGACAACTCGATACCAACTTCATTGAAGGCCATAATGACAAAATCTCGGATGTAGGTGGTAACCCCGGTAGCGATTACGAAATCTTCTGGCTTATCTTGTTGTAAAATTCGCCACATGGCCTCCACGTAGTCTTTAGCGTGGCCCCAATCGCGCTGCGCGTTGAGGTTGCCGAGATAAAGGCACTCCTGCTTGCCAAGAGCAATAGCTGCAGTGGCCATAGTAATTTTTCGAGTTACGAACGTTTCTCCCCTTCTTGGCGATTCGTGGTTAAACAAGATGCCGTTGCAGGCAAACATGCCGTATGCCTCACGGTAGTTTTTAGTAATCCAGAACCCGTATATTTTAGCTGCGCCGTATGGCGAGCGTGGGTAAAAGGGAGACTGTTCGTCGTAAAATCCTTTTTCGTTCTTGTTTTCAGCCAAACCACCATACAATTCCGAAGTAGAGGCTTGGTAAATGCGTGTTTTCTTTTCTAAGCCAAGTATGCGAACTGCTTCTAAAATCCTCAACGTGCCAATGCCGTCTACGTTTGCCACATACTCTGGTGAGTCGAAAGATACCTTCACGTGAGACATTGCACCGAGGTTATAAATCTCGTCGGGCTGCACCTCTTGAATAATGCGGATGATATTTGTAGAGTCTGTCAAATCGCCGTAGTGCAATTTAAAATTCACTTGGAGCTCGTGCTTATCTTGATACAAATGATCTATTCGCTGCGTGTTAAAAGAAGATGCTCTTCTTTTAACGCCATGCACCTCATATCCTTTTTCAAGTAAAAGTTCGGCTAAATAAGAGCCGTCTTGCCCCGTAATGCCTGTTATCAAAGCTTTTTTCATATTTCAAATATTAATTTTTCCTTATGGCTTCGCCGACGCCTGTTACATGTCATTTAGAAAAACTTTTTACGACTTCTTTTTGAAAGGCATCTTAAAAATTCGTTTAATTCGTTTCCAAACAGTTGCCCGCTTCACCTCACTTCCATAAGAGGGTCCGTCTCCGTTTCCATATCCATATCCGTATCCCAATCCGTATCCATATCCGTAATAGCCTACTCCTCGTTGCTTCAAACCATTAAAAACCACTACCGTACGCGGAAAACGCTGCCGAAAATCGTCTGATCCCAACACCTTACGAATAGCTTCTTTCAAACTATGGTTGTGACGCACCACAAACAACGACAAATCGGCCTCTTTCACCATGAGCTCAGGATCTGAAATGAGTCCCAGTGGAGGAGTATCTAAAATAATAAAATCGAATTCGACCCGCAAATTCACCATGAGCTTTTGAAAGCGCTCGCCCATCAACAATTCCGAAGGGTTGGGCGGAATCGGTCCCGAGGGTAACACATATAAATTCTCGTGCTCTGTGCCAAACAAGGTATCCTCTACTTGACATTTGCCAATGAGAAATGTAGATAGGCCAATAGCATTGCTTACATCAAAGGCCTTGTGAATACGGGGCTTACGCATATCGCCCCCTATGAGCAAAGTTCTTTTACCCATCAAGGCCATAGACAAACCTAGGTTCGCTGCTATAAACGACTTCCCTTCCCCTGGGATGCTTGACGATATCAAAAGAACTTTTTCCGTTTCGTGGGTGAAATAAAACGGGAGTTTCGTTCTAATGGCACGAATGCTTTCGGCAATCACTGATCTTGAATTTTCAACAAACACCAACTCAGATTCTGCAATTTTCGTTTCAAACACTTCGCCAATAATTGGAATTGTTAAAACATTCTCTATGTCTGAACGAAATAGGATTTTATTGTTTAAGCGTTCCTTAGCAAATATTATTGCGGCGGGAAGAAGTATTCCTATCATTAGGCCCAGTAGCCAGATAATATTCCTCTTGGGGCTTATGGGTGAACCAATCGCAACAGCTGGCTCAATGATGCGAATGTCTGACAAGGTGCTGGCATACGAAATGGCCGATTCTTCTCTTTTTTCCAACAAGAACGTGTAAATGGCGTTCTTAATGGCTTGCTGTCTGCTAATGTCGAACAAGGCCCTTTCCTTGCTGGGCAACCCGCTCAGTTGTTGCAAGTCCGCGTCGATTTCGCTTTGAAGCGGCTTTTTGGCTGCTAATAAATTATTCTTGATGTTTACCAAAGATACCTTTATACCGTCTCTGAGTTTCGCAATTTCAGCTTTTTGTGACAGCAGAAGGGCATCATTTTCACCCACTGTTGTTTTTCGAATAGCATAGGCCCCTTCGAGCCTAAATAACTCGGTCAGCAAATTTGCCAACAACGGTTCCGAAACACCTAACATAGAGGGGAATATCCCCTTGCCATCTGCTCCCGACACGTACTTCTCTATTTCTTCCAACGACGAGAGTTGTATGTTTATCTGGTTGAGCGAAAGGTCTCTGCTTTTAACCGACTCTAAAAAAATCTTGCCTTGCTCACTCAAATCGAAAATACTATTGGAAATTTTATATTCTTCAATCTTCATTTCAACGAAATCCAGTTCTTTCGTAATCAGTGCCAGACGATCTTCTATAAATCCTAATGTAAATTCAGCAATGGCTCGTTTGTCTTTGAGGCTAATCTCATTGTAACTGTCAATAATCGCTTGCAGAGTTTGTTCGGCTAATACAGAGTTGTGAGACGTAAAGGAAAGCACTATGACACTTGCGTCTTTGCTCGGTAATTCGGCCTTCAATGCAGATCCAATTGCGCTAGCTTCCGCGTTAATGCCGTTAAAAATGGCAAAAAAATCTTTTCCGTTTAAATAACCCAACCGGGTTTCGTCTAATTCAATTAACACCGGAGATCCCAGACCCAATTCTAAAACCACACTGTCTTGCAAGACAAATTCACCCTTATTACTTTTCATCACGTTTCCTTCCATAAGAAATTCAATGGAACCCTCTTTCAGACTATCGGGGTTAAGAGGCGTGAACTGAATTGCAAAGTTGTTTTTGAGGATATCCCTTACATTTCCTTTGTCGTATACCTTCACATAACTTCTGCTTTTCCGAGCGGCCTGGCGCAAAACGGGAACTGAACGAACAACTTCCATTTCGTTCTCGACATTTGTTTTCGACCCAAACAAGTCTAATTGACTGATCATAGAATTTTTTGGCCCAAAGCCGGTCTTCGAATCGTCTTTGATTAAGATTTTAGCACTGGCCTGATAAGTGGGATTTGCATAGCGAAGGTATAGAAATGTTGCAGAAAGGCTTAGTGATAAAAACAATACAAACAGCGGCCAATAGGCCAAAAACATTTGCTTTACCTCTAAAATCAAATTAATATCCTTCTGTTCTCTTTCGTTTTCCATAATCAAGGAGTGACTTTTAGTTTTTTAAATTGTTTAAAACCAAAATAAGCAAGGTAACCGAGCTAGTTACCGTTGGCCACACTTGGAAAAAAGTACTGCTTTGGTTCACGCGTGTGCGGTTCGGTTCTACATACAAAACGTCACCATTTTTCAAGTAAAAATTGGAATCTGTTAAAATGGATTTATCATTCAGATTCAATCGCGTAGTGGTGCGTTTTCCCTGGCTTTCACGAATTAATAAAACTGACTCGCGTTTTCCAAAAATAGTCAAATCGCCCGCCATTGAAAGAACTTGTAATACGGAACATCTGTCATACGGGATATTGAAAATTCCAGGTCTATTGACCTCCCCCAAAACTGAAATACGAAAGTTCACCTGTCTTACGTTTACCACTGCATTTTTCAGGAGGGGCGCTAAATCTCTTTCAAGCAATTCTTGAATTTGAGTTGTGCTCAACCCAATGACTTTTACATTTCCCAATTGCGGAAAAGCGATGTCTCCGTTGCTATCTACCAAATATCCTAAAACAATATTACTCGAGGAGCTACCATTGATAGCCGCCATAGTTGATCCACCGGCATTTGAACTGTTGAAAAGCACTGTTAGTTCAGGGCTTGAAGAAGAAACCACAATACTCAATTGATCCCCAGGAAGGATGTTTAGCTTTGTTGCGGAACTATCTGCTGCAGAAACCGCAAACTCTTCGTTGCCAACATTCGAAAAATAATAGTAATCTTCTACTCGCGCACAAGAACTGAAGACAAACAAACCTAAAACGAGAACCCATAACTTAGCTTTCATGTCTAAAAGATTAGGGTGTAAAGTTACCACTTAAATTAGGAACTAAATAAACTTCATATTACGCTTTAAGCGTCACAATCGATCGTCTACGTGCTGCGCAGGTAACATGCCTTTAACATCATAGATAACGCAATGGTCATTGGTTTGAATATTCAGACTAGAGAATTCGCTATGGGCTACCCCTAGAATTACACCTTGATAGCTTGCGAGATCTATGTCATTCACATTTCCTACTAAATCAAAACCAAACTCAGCCGACACTTCGCTATTAATTGCCCATGGGTCTAGAATATCCACTCTACAACCGAATTCGAGCAATTCGGCTCGAATGTCTACAATTTTCGTGTTTCGAATATCGGGGCAATTTTCTTTAAAGGTTATGCCCAAAATTAATATTCGAGCATTTTTAATTTGAATTCCCTTTGCAATCAGTAATTTAACTAATTTATTTGCTACAAAAGCACCCATTCCGTCGTTAACCCTTCTTCCTGAGAGAATAACCGCTGGGTGATAACCCGCTTGCTCAGCCTTGTATGCCAAATAATAGGGGTCTACGCCTATGCAATGTCCACCCACCAAACCGGGCTTGTACTTTAAGAAATTCCATTTCGTGCCGGCCGCCGCTAAAACTTCGTGTGTATCTATTCCTAATCGGTCAAAAATAAGAGCCAATTCATTCACGAAAGAGATGTTGACATCGCGTTGGGCATTTTCAATGGCCTTAGAGGCCTCTGCGACTTTCAATGAGGAAGCCTTGAACGTGCCTGCTGTAATAATGCTCTTGTACAACTGATCTATAACTTCAGCGATATCGGGTGTACTTCCGCTCGTTACCTTTTGAATTTTTGTCAACGTATTTATCTTATCGCCGGGATTAATTCGCTCCGGTGAGTAGCCACAATAAAAATCTTTGTTGAATATCAAATTCGATTCTTTTTCGAGCACAGGCACACAATCTTCTTCAGTGCAACCTGGGTAGGTTGTACTTTCGTAAATTACGATATCGCCTTTTTTTAATACTCGTCCAATCATTTTAGAAGCAGAAAGGAGTGGTCCCAAATCTGGACGTTTGCTATCGTCTATCGGTGTTGGAACAGTTACAATATAGATGTTAGCATCAATTAACGCCGACTGCTCTGCGCTTAAAAACAATCCATTTAACGAATCGCTCTTTTCCTTCAAAACTTGCAGAAGTTCGTCTTCACTCGTTTCTCGGGTCGCGTCATTGCCTTGGGTTAAATCTTGAATGCGCTTTTGGTTAATATCGAATCCAATTACTGCGTATTTCTTTGCAAATTCCACGGCCAAAGGCAAACCAACGTATCCTAATCCAATGATTGCCAATTTCTTTTCTGAGAACATAATTAACTTTTAAGCGAAGATACGAATAGACCAAACATTGTTAAGAAAAGAAGGATGAACTTCGTAATTGGAAAACCTTTGGTTTTATTCCTACTTCGTAATTCCTATTTCATAATTCCTACTTTGTAATTAGAAACGTCGCAGGCCCTCGTCCACAGGACCCTCGCAACGACAGTTGCCCTCGTCTGAAAGACCCTATTTCTTTAGTGAAATGCGAAAAACTGTCCCTTCCCCAGCCGTGCTCGAAAGCACGTAGATCGCGCCTTTATGGTAATTCTTCACAATGCGCTTGGCGAGGGACAGGCCCAAACCCCATCCTCGCAACTTGGTTGTGAATCCCGGTTCGAAAATGGTTTTCCATTTGCGTTTCGGGATGCCCTTGCCGCTGTCTTTGACGTCTATGTATACTTTGCCGTTGGCCTCGTGAATAGAGACGGCTAATTGTCCCTTAGCGTCCATGGCGTCTACGCTGTTCTTCACGAGGTTTTCAATGACCCAACTGAATAATGCGACGTTCACATTCACTTGCGGATTGCCGTCTGACTTCACTTCAATGTTTACCTCAGAAGAAATACGAACGCGCAAGTAGTCCAAAATTTCTTCCACCAAGTCCTTCGCGCCAATGGGTGCCAATGCCGCTTCAGACCCGATTTTCGAGAAGCGCTCGGTAATGGTTGAAAGTCGGTCAATGTCTTTGTTGAACTCTTCAATCAACGGCTTTGAAACGCCTTGATCTTCGAACAAATCTCGCCACGCCATAAGCGCAGAAAGCGGAGTACCCAACTGATGCGCGGTTTCTTTCGCCATTCCTACCCAAACCAAGTTTTGTTCAGATCTTCTGAACGTAGAAAACATGACATATGCCACAACCAAAAACACCCCGATTAAAGAGAGCTGCAAATACGGAAACAACTTCAACTGCTGAATGGTAGCAGAGTCGTCGTAGAAAATATACTGCGCAGACCTTCCAGGAATCTTGATTTCAATGGGCTCGTACCCTTCCTTCATTTCCGCCAAGACCTGATTCACATTGCATTTTAGGGTGTCTATCTTTCCAACCTGAACAACATTCATCTTCGTGCTGTCGGTAACAATTACGGGGACAGAAGCGGTATTGATTACCGTTTCATTGAAAAATGAAGAAACCAAATCATCAATGGTTTGCTTCAATTCTTTGTACATGTAACTGTTGCTGTAATAAACCACCCGATCTACCTCTGGGAAAGCAATTGGTTTGTATTCTTGTTCATACTGAACACGCAATTTTTCCACGCTTAGAGGGTCTTTGATAAGAACTGAATCAATGTTACGAGAATCCTGCAATTCATTCTTATAGTTGCAAATCAACAACGGAATGGTCTTATTCTGAGTGAGCACATCTAGCGGAAAATCGTACTCCCCTTCTCCAAGACTTATAATCTTGTAAGCTCTACCCAAGAACTCCGCTTTGCTCGTTTCTTCGGAACGCAAGCTGTCGAACAACACTTGCGTGAGTTTCACCAATTCTTCCTTCTTGCGAATGGCACTGTGCCACAACTCAACCTTCGCTTTTTCTTCATCGCGAATGCGTCGCGCAATGCCGTTGGTGTACCACAAGGTAACGCCCGCAATGGCCGCTGCTAAAAGCAACAAGACCACCTTCCACCGTTGTTTATTTTGCAGTACTGCCATAATTCTCGGTTATGCTTTGTGAGCCAGGTCTAATAAAAATGCATATTCCAGTGCCACTTCCTTCAACGCTTCAAAACGCCCGGACTTGCCGCCGTGTCCGGCTTCCATGGTGCACTTGAAAAATAATTTATTCGAATCTGTCTTCATGTCGCGCAACTTCGCCACATACTTCGCCGGCTCCCAATATTGCACTTGGCTGTCCCAATATCCTGTGGTTACGAGGGTATGCGGATAAGCCTTTGCTTCAATATTATCGATAGGCGAATAACTTAACATGTAGTCGTAATATTCTTTGTCCTTCGGATTCCCCCACTCGTCGAATTCGAAGGTGGTAAGCGGAATACTTTCGTC